>Ga0228619_1001095_pt1 | contig 12018 bp, 9 predicted proteins | sample 22DmetaG_FD_190065 | JGI IMG/M metagenome (GOLD analysis project Ga0228619, IMG submission 190065) | Seawater microbial communities from Monterey Bay, California, United States - 22D | ecosystem: Environmental > Aquatic > Marine > Coastal | place: USA: California | collected 2016-10-12 | reverse complement strand
CCATCTTCATTTGTTCCTTGGTGCTCAAATGCTTCTGCCATTGGCAAAACCAAGTCAGGTGTTCCCAATGCTGAGCCAGACGGAAAGGTTGGCATAGTAGCTTCGTTGGTAGGGTCTCCCGCTTGCATTCCTGCATCGAACCAATCGCCAATGGTTTGAATTTGAGCATCAGTTAGGTAGTTTTCACCTAAAAAGTGATTGTAATCTGGATCTGCTTTCCATGGTGGCATGTACTTCAGTTCCGTAACGTATTTAATCATGGCACCATAAGCCGAAACTTCTGCAATGTTTGTTAATGGCATTGGACCGATTTCTCCCGGTCGGTGGCATTTTGTGCAGTGGTTATAAATGATAGGTGAAATATCTTCGTAATAGGTTGGAACTGATTTCGCAACGGTTTGAGTGTCCAGCGGGTTTACTTCAATAATTTTACTTGTACTGAACCCGGTAGCTGATATACACAGCGCACCGGCAATGGCAATAAAGATTAAAAGAATTGTTTTCATTTTTTTTGTTTTTGAGTAATAAAGCATCCTACTGGAGTTGTTTTAACTGTAGCGCTATCTGTTTTATTTTGAAGTGCATGTAAAGCGTCAACTAAATCGTTTGTTTGAACGATGGTTTTTCGTTTTCCAATGCGGTAGTAATTATCATCTATACGTCCCTGGTAATGCACTGTTTTTGAGCTCGAATTGAACACGACTACCTCAGGCGTAACTGTTGCTCCAAATTTCTGGACAAGGTCGTGTTCCGGATCCAATACCATTGTTGCAGTGAGTTTGTATTTCTTTTTAAACCGCTCCATTGTTTTGGCATCTGAGAGATCATTTGGAAAAACAAGTATCACTTTGTGTTCCGGATAATCAGCAACAATTTGATTTATTTTTGCTGTGTAGAACTGACAGATTGGACATTTTTCTGAGACGAAAAATAGAATTTCTATTGGTCCTTTCTGAGTTTCATTCATTCCTTTATTGTACGAGAAGTTCGATGCAAGCAGAAGGGGAAGAAGGAGCAGAAGAACTAATTTCATTCTCAAATTTACAAAATTTAAATTTGAACTGTTCGTGGGGTTCGTGCCCATCATTCAATATTGTTTCTATTGTGATATGCTCACCTCTTCTTCCTCATTGATCGGTTTACGAAAAACGACTTGATCATCGAACACATCTAAAATTACATTTTGACTTGTATCAATGCGGTCTGATAGTAGTGCTTTGGACAATTCATTCATTACATTTTTTTGAATCACACGTTTGATTGGACGTGCTCCAAAAAAGGGATCGTATCCCATTTCAGCAATCCAATTGAATGCGTCTTCTTTGATAACAAGATTGATGTTTTGTGCTGTTAATTTTTTACGCATCAAATTCAATTGTATTTTAACAATCTCTTTGATGTCATCTTTTGTAAGCGGTAAAAAAAGTATTGTTTCGTCAATACGATTCAAGAATTCAGGTCGTACAGTTTGTTTGAGTAATTCCATTACGTCTGTTTTGGCTTTCTTACTTGCTTCTTCAAATTCAGAAATTTTGATGGAATCAAAGTGTTCATGAATAGCATCTGACCCGAGGTTTGAGGTCATAATGATTATGGTATTTTTAAAATTCACTGTGCGTCCTTTGTTGTCTGTCAATCGTCCATCATCGAGTACTTGAAGAAGAACATTGAAAACATCTGGATGTGCTTTTTCTATCTCATCCAAAAGAACAATCGAGTAGGGCTTCCGTCTTACAGCCTCAGTTAATTGTCCACCTTCATCGTATCCAACATATCCGGGAGGTGCACCCACAAGTCGACTAACTGCATGTTTCTCCTGGAATTCACTCATGTCAATTCGTGTCATTGCATTTTCGTCGTTGAACAAATAATCGGCGAGCGATTTTGCGAGCTCGGTTTTCCCGACACCTGTTGTTCCCAGAAAAATAAAGGATCCAATTGGCTTTTTGTCATCTTGAAGTCCGGCACGAGACCTTCTCACTGCATCAGACAGTGCTTCAATTGCCTCTTTTTGTCCCACGACACGTTTGGAAAGTTCTTCCTCAAGTTTCAGGAGTTTTACTTTTTCGCTTTCAATCATTTTACTGACAGGGATTCCTGTCCATTTTGAGACAACCTCAGCAATTTCTTCAGCATCAACTTCCTCTTTGATCATTTTGGAGCCGGATTGAATACTTGCAATTTTTTCTTTTGCACCTTCAAGCAGCTGTTCCGATTCTTTAATTCGTCCGTAGCGAATTTCGGCCACCTTTCCAAAGTCGCCGGCTCTCTCAGCTTGCTCGGCTTCTAATTTGTAACGCTCAATGTTCTCTTTGTTGGTTTGAATCGTATCTACGATGTCTTTTTCTGTTTTCCATTTTGCTTTGAATGCATCGCGCTGCTCTGTAAGATCTGCAAGTTCTTTCTCTATGTGGGATACTTTCTTTTTGTCTTTCTCGCGTTTGATCGCTTCCTTTTCGATTTCAAGCTGCATAATTTTTCGCTCAATTTCATCGAGTTCTTCTGGCTTTGAATTGATTTCCATGCGTAATTTAGAGGCTGCTTCGTCAATTAGATCAATCGCCTTATCTGGTAAATGACGTTCTGTAATGTAACGTTGAGAAAGTTCTACTGCATTGATAATTGCAGCATCTTTGATCAATACCTTGTGGTGATTTTCGTATTTCTCTTTGATTCCTCGCAATATCGAGACAGCATCTTCTGTGGTGGGTTCGTCAACCAAAACAGTTTGGAATCGCCGAACGAGTGCTTTGTCCTTTTCAAAGTATTTTTGATATTCGTTAAGTGTAGTAGCTCCAACTGCTCTTAGTTCACCACGCGCTAGTGCTGGCTTTAAAATGTTTGCCGCATCCATTGCACCTTCACCTCCGCCACCTGCGCCAACAAGTGTGTGTATTTCATCTATAAAAAGAATGATTTCTCCCTCTGCTTTCGTAACTTCTTTAATCACTGCTTTGAGCCGTTCTTCAAATTCCCCTTTGTATTTGGCACCAGCAATTAAAGCGCCCATGTCAAGTGAATATACGACTTTTGATTGTAGGTTTTCCGGAATGTCACCTTCTATAATTCGGTGTGCAATTCCTTCGGCAATTGCAGTTTTACCAACACCCGGCTCTCCAATTAAAATAGGATTGTTTTTTGTTCTTCGAGTGAGTATTTGTAGTACCCGTCGAATTTCATCGTCACGACCGATTACGGGATCTAATTTCCCTTCTTTGGCCAGAGCGTTTAAGTTTTTCGCGTATTTTTCTAACGATTTGTAGTTGTTTTCGGAGCTGTTTGAAGTGACGTGCTCACCATTTCGTAATTCCATAATTGCAGATTTAAGGTTCTTTTTATTGATGCCATTGTCGCGTAATAATTGTCCAATGGAGTCAGAGGATGCGACCATTGCGTAGAGCAAAAGCTCTATGGATACATACTCATCTCCAAATTTTTTCAATTCTGTAAATGCATTGATGAGAGTTGCATTCATTTCTTTGGACATATACATTTGACCACCAGATACTTTCGAGTAATGTTCTAAGATACGGTTCAATGCAGTTTCGAGTAGTGAAGAGTTGACCTTCAATTGATCGAGTAGGTATGGGGTCACATCTTTGTCCTGCGAAAGTAATGCTCTTAATACATGGCCCGATTCAATCGATTGATTCCCATTTTCATGGGCCAATTGTTGAGCATATTGTAGTATTTCCTGAGTTTTAAGTGTGAGTTTGTTGAGATCCATTTTACAGTTCTTTTACTTTCTTGGCGTCAATTTTTGGACCAATTGATTCTTGGCTTTCAAAAACGGAAAAAATGACACTTCACACGAGACTAGTCTGTCATTTTGTCCTATTAACAGTAGCTTACAGAGGTTATTAACAATTAAAATTGATGTTTTCAACAGTTTTTGTAACTTGTATTTAATTTTGTCGTACAAAAAGACCAAACAATACCGGGTTATGAAAGCAGTAATTACATCGTTATCATTTTTGTTCATTGGTTCGAGTTTTGGAGGCGCTCGCATTTCCAAAGCCGAGTATGTCGGGCAGTGGAAAGAAACAGCTATTCAGCAAATGATTCTGCATAAGATTCCGGCAAGCATTACATTGGCTCAAGGAATTTTGGAAAGTGCCAGTGGCAATTCCACCTTGGCAATTCAAGGGAAAAATCACTTTGGTATCAAATGTCATGGATGGACTGGGGATAAAATCTATTTAGATGACGATAAGAAAGACGAATGTTTTCGGGTTTATGCATCTGCAGCAGATTCGTATTCCGATCATTCTGCCTTTCTGAAAAAATACGAGCGCTATGCATTTTTGTTTTCCTACGACAATACGGATTACAAGTCATGGGCAAAGGGTTTAAAAAAGGCCGGATACGCTACGAATCCCAAGTATCCTGATTTACTTATAGGTATTATCGAAGATTTAAATTTAAGTCAATACGATAAAGCGGAGAATCCTGAGTCGTACTTCTCTCCGAAATTACTGGCTGCTTCAAAGGCCGATTACAATACGCACAAAGTGCATATGCATGAAACTAATGTTCCATTCATTATTGCTCAAAAAGGTGATACCTATTACCAGGTTTCTAAAGAATTTAGGTTGACTTTATCGCAATTGTACAAGTACAACAATTTCTGTGCTTCAAAAGATGTCCTAGAGGTTGGAGATGTTGTATACATTCGTCCGATTAAAATGACACGTCTTCTACATAAGAAAGAAGTTGTTGCATCAAGCCAGATGTCGCTTGAAGAGTTTTCGCAGGTCCATGCGGTGCGCAAGAAAGTATTGATGCGTTTGAACAAGATGAACGCTACTGATACAATTTTTAAAGGTGATGTAATCGTTTTGGGTAGAGGCTTATTTTAGATTATTCCCTTTGTCATAAGAGGTTATAAGGCTATGGTAAACCCCATAGCTTTTTTGTTTCCAATTACTTTACGTGGAACTCCTAACAAATGAGAGGAGTATATCAATTCTTATTGCTAAATTAGTGGTTCTAAACCTTTTTAACTTTAAACTATGAAGCCGTCCACGGAACTGTTTAAACTAATTACCTCACTCACAAAGTCAGAAAAGCGATTCTTTAAATTGACCTCATCTCTTCAATCTGGCGAAAAAAATTACTTAAAAATTTTCGATTACATCGAGATACAAGAGTCGTACGATGAATATGCTCTAAAAGAAGAATTTAAGGGGCAGAATTTTATCAAACACTTGCCATCGGAAAAAAAATCATTTGTACCGATTGATTATCAGAAGTTTACGCGCATATTACGGCGATTATACTGTCAGTAGCGCTTTGAAGCAAGAGATTAAAAATGTAGAAATTGTTTACAACAAAGCACTTTACAAAGAATGTGAAAAATTTGTTACTCGGGCGAAGCAATCAGCTAAAAAACATGAAAAGTTCTACTATTGGTACGAGTTGATTGGATGGGAGAAGAAATTAATTGAGTTGGCTTATGAGTCGGGAGTTTTCAGTTTGGACTTGGATCGACTTGTCGCTGAGGAGGAGCATGTAATTTCAAAGCTTAGAAATTTGGCAGAGTACACAGTAATATATTCCAAGATCAATTTCGTTTTTCGGTCGGGTGGTTTTACAAGAAATGAAGAGGAGCGAAAAGTTGTTCGAGGGATTCAAAATTGCCACCTAATAAAGGGAGAAAATACGGCACTCTCTATTAAAGCTGCATCCATCTGTTATTATATAAAAGGCTTATGTGCGGCGACAAACAGGGATTATGAATTTGCATTTCAGTATTTCAATAAAACACGTGAAATTTTAGATGCCAATCCGGACATTAAATTGGATACGGGACAACGTTATGTGAACACCTTGTTTCATTTGTTGCGCTGTCATATCGACAACAATAAGTTTGATGAGGCAAAAAAAATGATTCGTGAGATTCGCAGTCTAAAAGGAAAGAAGGGCTTCAACTTTGTTAATATTTCTGTGCGTATTTTTGCCAATACTGCTTATCAGGAATTGACAATGTACAACAAGATGGGGAAGTTTAATAAAAGTGTAAGATTGTTGAAGGAAGTTGAAAAAAACAGCAAAAATATGCAGATAACATAAGCAAAGAGATGCATGTCCTACTGACTTATGCCAAGGCATACAGTTATTTTGGTGTGGGAAATTATAGAGAATCACTACATTATTTAAATCAAGTAATTAATGACAAGGAGCAGAACTTGAGACAAGATATTTATAGTTTCTCGCGCATCTTTAATGTTGTGCTTCATTTCGAGTTGAGGAATTACGAGTTTTTGGAATATGTGGTAAAATCAACCAACCGTTATTTAAGAAGACAAAATCGTGAATGTCAAATTGAAAATATTTGTGCAAAACGGATTAAAAAATTAGCGAAGACGGTTGATTACAATAAGCGTGTCGCTCTTTTGCAACGGATGGATTCAGAGGTTACAGAATTGCTTAAGAACCAAAACGAGTGTGTAGTTTTGGAGTATTTCAATATCTCTGCTTGGATCAAGAGCAAGCTAAATAAGGTGTCCTATAAGGATCAGATTGTAAGGGAGCATAAATAAGCGCAGATATCACCTATATTTTTCTACTTTTGCTGTCTTAAAAATGCATTCTTTTTAAATATGGCGCAAAAATTTACAACGAGAGAAGAAGATTATTCGAAATGGTACAATGAAATCGTTTCAAGAGCTGATCTTGCTGAACATTCAGATGTGAAGGGTTGTATGGTGATAAAGCCTTACGGTTATGCCATCTGGGAAAAAATGAAAGAAGTGTTGGACGCAAAGTTCAAAGAAACTGGGCATTCAAATGCCTATTTCCCCGTATTTATTCCGAAACGTTTGTTTGAGGCTGAAGAGAAGAATGCTGAAGGCTTTGCAAAGGAATGTGCTGTTGTTACGCACTATCGTCTCAAAGGAGATCCAAATGAAAAAGGGAAGTTAATTGTTGATCCAGAAGCCAAATTGGAAGAAGAGTTGATTGTGCGCCCAACGAGTGAAGCGATCATATGGAATACCTACAAGAAATGGATACAGTCGTATCGCGATTTGCCAATTTTGATCAATCAATGGGCAAATGTTGTACGATGGGAAATGCGAACTCGAATTTTTCTTAGAACGGCCGAATTTTTATGGCAAGAAGGACATACGGCACATCAATCAAAGGCTGAGGCACTAGAAGAGACAGAACAAATGAATACGGTTTATGCAGATTTTGCAGAACAATTCATGGCCATGCCTGTTATTAAAGGGTTGAAGTCAGACAGTGAGCGGTTCGCAGGAGCAGAGGAGACGTATTGTATTGAAGCGATGATGCAAGATGGGAAGGCACTTCAAGCGGGTACTTCGCATTTCTTAGGTCAGAATTTCGCCAAGGCATTTGATGTCAAGTTTACGGACAAGGATGGAAAGAAAGATTACGTTTGGGCAACATCTTGGGGTGTATCGACGCGTCTGATGGGCGCCTTAATTATGACGCATTCAGACGATGCAGGACTTGTATTGCCTCCAAAGTTAGCACCAATACAAGTGGTTGCAGTGCCGATATACAAGACAAACGAAGATTTATTGGCAATCTCCGAACGTATGAATGAATTGGCTGAAAAACTCAGAGGAAAAGGCATTTCGTTTAAATTCGATGATGATGACAACCGCCGACCAGGATGGAAGTTTGCTGAATATGAGTCGAAAGGAGTTCCTGTTCGTTTGGCGTTGGGGCCGAGAGACTTGAGCAATGGCAAGATTGAAGTGGCACGGCGTGATGAGAAAACGAAAGAGGTAGTCGATTTTGAAGGTGTTGAAGCATATATTGTGAATTTACTCGAAGAGATTCAAAGCAATTTATTGAACAAAGCTTTGGATTTTAGAGAAAAGAACATGCGCACCATTGACTCCTACGAAGATTTCAAAGAAAGAATTGATTCGGAAGGTGGGTTTTTTCTTGCGCATTGGGACGGTACCGAAGCGACCGAGGAAAAAATTAAAAATGAAACCAAAGCGACCATTCGTTGCATACCATTTGATAGGGAAGAAGAGCAAGGGGTTTGCATGGTGACAGGAAAACCATCGGCGGGTCGTGTGGTTTTTGCGAAATCTTATTAAGATGAAAAAGAGTGACTTGAGATCAGGTATTGTTGACTTATTGGTCAATAAAGCAGCGGTAAAGCAGGATGTGGCTGATTATTCAGAAAAAGTACTGAATGCATTCAAGGTTGCTGTAAACAATGAATTGACAGCACTCCGCAAGCAAGTAAACGACCAGCGCATTCGACTCAAGTTTGAAGACAAAGGAAAATATGAATTCATTGTTTACGTTGGAAGTGATGTGCTCGTTTTTCAATTGCATCGCAATATCTTTCGATTGCCAGACAATCATGAATTGTGGGAAACGGATTATCTAAAGCAAAATGGCGCGAATGGATACTTTGGGATGATCAATATCTACAATTTTCTCGCGGAATCTTACGAACAAAATCGGCTGAATGATTTGGGATACCTAATTGGGCGTGTTTTTATGAATCACGAGCAACGTTGTATGGTTGAAGGTAAAGGAGTTCTTGGAGGAATCGTTGATGCATTACCCGATAGTGAACTTACCGATAGTACGATTCAAACCATTATTCAGTGTGCAATGGCATTTGCTATTGAGTTTGATTTGATTACTCCTCCATACGATTTGGTACAGCAAGTTTCAGTCATGCAGATTATGGAAATCAGTTCTGATTTGCAAATTGCGACGGGCAAGCGTCTCGGGTTTCAATTCTCTGCGGACGACAAGCATGTTTTTTAGAAAAAATCCTCGGTATCGTTTGTCATTAAAGAATTTCACTTTATATTTGCACTCGCTTTCGCGAAAAATGATGCCTTGTATTGTGGTGTCAGCAAAGCAAAGCGCCCAAATAGGGAATTGAAATAATGTTTGGCCCATTCGTCTAGTGGTTAGGACGCCAGGTTTTCATCCTGGAAACAGGAGTTCGATTCTCCTATGGGCTGCCAAATTTGTATAATTTGGCCCATTCGTCTAGTGGTTAGGACGCCAGGTTTTCATCCTGGAAACAGGAGTTCGATTCTCCTATGGGCTGCAGTATTAAAAATTTAAAAAAAAAAGAAAAAGAAGGCGAATCATAAGTCAGCATTAAAAAGAATCAGATCAAACGAAGCGAAAAGGCTTCGTAACAAATACCAGCACAAAACAACGCGTAATGCGATTCGTACGCTTCGAGGGTTGACGTCAAAGAAGGAAGCTGAGAAATTACTTCCATCTGTTGCTGGGATGATTGACAAATTAGCAAAGACGAATGTTATTCACAAGAACAAGGCTGCGAATTTAAAATCGGGTCTTCAGCTGAAGATCAATCAACTTTAGGCTTATCACAACAATTTTTACAAAGGGGCACCTGATTTTCCAGGTTGCCCCTTTTTTTATACTTTAGTTTTTCTTCAGATAAGAATATGAAAGAGTTTGTTACCAGTGTTTTGCTTTTCTTCAGTTGTTCTGTGTTTGGACAGTTGAACTTTGATCCCGATACTGTTTTTTACGAGCATAGAATGGGGGGAGCGATTGATACTTTTGATATTTCAAACGCTGATTTACCAACAACTTTTGATGGTGGTCGTTCAATTTTGAGTCAAACCGGTATGTCAACTGCTTCTTTATTCGCAGACATTACCTCACGAAAGATGCAGCGTTTTGCGACCTACACTCCTTTGAAATTCTCTGCATTACCGCATCTAGGTTTTGCTTATTCTTTTGGAGGACAGGGGTCTCAATATGTCCGTATGGATTACAGCCAAGCATTTTCAGAGCGTCTACTTTTTAATTTAAAATACGATCGAAATAGAGCGACTGGTTATCTTCAGAATTCGAATTTTATGGAGAACGATATTCGTGCGCAGCTCCAAAAAATTGGACAACGTTATAGTTTTCAGCTACAAGGAAGCTTTCAATCAATGGATGCAAGTCACTCAGGAGGTATTACCACTGATTCAGCTTCTCTGACTCAGCTGCAATCTTTCGGGTTGGAATTTGTTACCACCAATAAAGCGGATGCCAATAGCCTGACCAAGTTGGGGAATTTACAGCTAAGAAACTATATAAATTTTAGCGCGGATACACTGCGCCATTTTGGCTTGGTATCAAATCATGCTTATTTTGTAACAAACCGAGAATACCTGGAGTCAGACTTTGATTTGGGTTCAATTTATGATACGACTTATTATGACACTTCAAGTACTAGAGACCAATTCAATTGGGCACAAGTTCAAAATTCAGCGGGTGTATATTTTTCGAACCGGAAAAATCATTTCTATTTAGATGGACAAGTGCGTCATGAATATTGGGGCTTCCAGAATTTAGGTCGAACGTATGATACCAATGAGGTGAATTTGCTTACAACTGCTCGATTTCGCTTTAAGTCATTTGATGTCGTAAATCAGGCGACATATAATCTATTGGGTGGTTTCAATCAGTGGAGTGAAAGGACGGATCTGAATTTTAAGAAGAATGATCTTAAAGCGAAGGTGTCTTTACTTCTAAAGAATTCTGCTCCTGACCCTTTTCAAAGGAGATACAGTTCGAACAATTTTCAGTACAGCTTGCCAAACATTAAGAAACAGCTGTTTTTACGTATTGCCGGTGACGTTAATTGGAAGTTAAAAGATTCGGTTCTGGATGTTGGCTTGAAAGCAGATTTTTCATCCATTACTTCGACGTATCTATTTGATGGTGTCTCCTGGTTTCAAAGCGATAAAGATTTTGTGTTTTCCAGTATAACGGCGAAAGCCAACATAAAATTGGGAAGGCTTCATTTTTACCCAACTGTGATTTATTCGTTTGATAATGAGGGATATTTGCCTGTTTTTCAGTCATACTCACGTCTTTTTCTGAAGGGGAGGTTGTTTAAAGCAAAACGACTCCAAGCCTTAATTGGTGTTGATGTATCATATATTTCCTCATTTAATACACGGGTATATATTCCTGCCTTAGATGTAATGGACTTTTCTTCTGCGGGAAATGAGACTGAAGGAATATTTAATTTGCATGCGTTTGCTTCTTTTGGAATCCAAGAGTTCAGGTTTTTTGTTCGATATGAGAATATTGGCTATTTCTGGAATTCTACTATTTTGGAGGAGCAACGTGGGTATCCAATTGCAGGAACACGAGTGAGAATAGGTGTTTCGTGGGATTTCATTAATTGAAAATAACCTTATAAAACAAGGGAGGGCGATCAAGTAAACTTGATCGCCCTCATACCTAACCTACCTTTTACAACTAAACCTGAAGCAAATTTAGGGAAACAAAATCATTCAACTGTCATTTTTTTTATTTTTTTAAGAATTTTGAATATATATGGCTATTTATTGATTATTTACCACTTTTCAATAATCATTTGAGAATTTCAATTTCTTGGAAATGTGGTATTTCGAAATCAATTTATTTGACCTTTTATCAACAATTGATTGTTTTTAAATCAAAACCTGAAGCAGTCGCTTTTTTTTAACTTTGTAAAAATTATTGAATAATGAAATTATTAGAAAATAAAGTCGTTTTGATAACAGGTGCATCGCGCGGAATTGGTAAGTCAATTGCTGAAGAGTGTGTGAAACATGGAGCGAAAGTTGCATTTACTTATTTGTCATCTGTTGAACGTGCTACTGCATTGGAAGAAGAATTGTCTGCAGGTGGAGGAACAGTGAAAGGATTTAAGTCTGATGCATCGAAGTTTGACGATGCACAAGAGTTGGTTGATCAGGTTGTAGACTCTTTTGGAACAATTGATGTTCTGATCAACAATGCAGGAATTACCCGTGATACTTTATTAATGCGTATGACTGAGGAGCAATGGGATGAAGTGATGAACACCAACCTAAAGTCTGCATTCAATTTAACGAAAGCTGTTCAGCGACCGATGTTGAAGGCAAGAAAAGGTTCCATTATTAATATGTCATCTGTTGTTGGGGTCAGTGGTAATGCTGGTCAGGCAAATTATGCAGCATCTAAAGCTGGATTGATAGGATTCACAAAATCAGTTGCTCAAGA
>Ga0228619_1001075_pt1 | contig 12124 bp, 7 predicted proteins | sample 22DmetaG_FD_190065 | JGI IMG/M metagenome (GOLD analysis project Ga0228619, IMG submission 190065) | Seawater microbial communities from Monterey Bay, California, United States - 22D | ecosystem: Environmental > Aquatic > Marine > Coastal | place: USA: California | collected 2016-10-12 | reverse complement strand
CAACACTTTGTTGGATAAACTTGTTTTTATTAAAGATGTTGTTGATCCAATTACAGATTTATATGACCCAATACAAAAAGATTTATCCGATGATAATTTAAATGTAATGTTAATTGCTGCTCCTATGGGTATGGGTAAAACTAGAAGCCTTAACGAAGCAAAGAAAACATTTATAGAAAACGATTGGAAATGGTATTATGGAGATTGCGACGAGATTCAAGATGAAAATTCGGTATCCTTTGAACCCTTCCTTGAAGCCTTTAAAAATCTTCTTAAGGTTGAGGAGTTTGTAGATAGATCTCTTCAAATGGAATCTATTAGTGGAGATGCAGTAAAAGCAATAACAGACATAGCGGGTGGACCTTCCGATATGATTAATGATTTTAAAAGAGACGAAAGTCTCACAATGACAGAAATATGCGTTGAAATAGCTGAAAAACTAGAATCAAGTAAAAATAAGACAGTTTTTGTAATGGAAGATCTTCATTGGATAGATCCTGAAAGTTATGCTTTTTTGAAGCATTTTATCAAAACTGTTAACAGAAATGATTTTATCCGAAAGAATATGTGTATTATTCTTACAATAAGAAATGATGAAGTAAACAATTTAAGGGGAGTAAATCTTCAAGGGCTTAAAGATGATTTAATGGCCTTAAATAAAAATCTTGATACTAAAGCGATAATTACAGATCTCCTGATAGAGGATAGCTTTAAGGTAAAAGATTTTATCAATCATGTAAGTAATCAAAACTTGCAATTCAAAATACAAGATGATTCTCTTGCCGATATTAACTACAAGTTAAATAGTTCATTACTGGATAAAAATTCAACCTTAAAAATTACTCCACTTTATATTTTGAAAATTGTTGAACAATGGATACAAAACAAAGTACTAAAGTATACACCAGACGGCTATGTTCTCACAGACTCTATAGAATCTATTGAACTACCAAATACAAAAGAAATAGATTCGTATTATCACGCTATTTTAGAGGGGTTTGATGTCAAGTGGGCTAGAATGTTGGAGAGTGCAGCTATTATTGGCAGTAAATTTAATGCTGATATTTTATCTCAAGTTTGGGGCTTTGAATTACTTGAAATACTTGGTTTCTTAGAAGAGGCTGAAGCTAAGGGGTTAATTGTTGATTTATCTGAAGAAGATAATATTTATGAATTTAGTGATAAACGCATTGTGTCTGCTATAAAAAGTTATTTTCCTAGTTCACAAAACAGTGGTGTTAAGCAAATTATTATAGAGTATAATAAGAGATATATAGATCTTAAAAAAGACATTATTAATGTTCCTTCTGAGTACTCATTAGAGGAAATTTTATCTGTAGTAAGACGTCTCACCTTAATGTCGTCAAGTTCATCATATAATGAAGCTACAAAGCGTCTTATATTTGAAATTATTGTTAGGATGATTCTTAATGAGGAACACGAAAAAATTAACGCATTTGAAAGTTTTTTAAGAAATAGAAATCTAATAGAATTATCTGATCTTATAGCCATAATTAATACAATTGCAAATCCAAATACACCTTTTAATGAGGTGATTAAACAGGGTAATGAACTTCTTAGAAAAGAGTATTCAAGTGACTCTGTTGAATTAGAGTTAAAGATTTATGGGTTAATGTTCAAACAAACGAGATTTGGTTCTCAGTATGAAAATAACGAGGATTCTTTTGTTAAAACTAATGAATTATTCTTCATAGGTGAGAAAATTAATACCCTATACAAGGGGGAAGTTCTTCTTTCTTTAGGTTTTTTATATCTTAATTGTGCTCAATTTAGTTTTGAAGAAGCAAAAAGCTTTTTGAATAAATTAAGTGAAAACCTAAAAGATCACTCGAATTTTAAAGCTTTTAGCTACTATATAGAGCATTGGATAATTTCAACCACGTTATCTCAAAATTATGATGTAGATGAAGTTGACCAATCATCAGAGACATTATTAAAAGAAGCAATAGCTACTAAAAATTTAAGATTAATTAAAAAATGTCTTAAACTCAGAATACTTATCGTTACAAAATATATCAAGGATAAAGAAAAAGCCGTTGTAATTTTTACAGAAAACATAGCCCATTTAAAAACCAACAGTATAAATAACCACTGGGTTTCCTCAGTTTTATACTTTTTTGCTACATGGTCAGGGGAAATTTATTGCAAAAACAATCCAGAGCAGGCAGAAATAGATTTAAAGCTTTGTGAAGAATTTATTTACAAGAGATTTGATGCCAATGTTTGGACAAAATTAATAGAGGAATTTTATAATGCCAAGAAAAAATTTCACAAATCAACAGATCAACTTGATGCGTTTAAATCAACGTGCTACGAGCATAAAGAATTAATATCAAATACGATTGGTGAAAAGACCAAACAATATGGTGATGCTTGTTTTCATATTGCTAATTACCATCTTTTAGTAAAAGAGTACGAAAGTTCACTCGAGTATAGGTTGTTACGAATAAAAAACTATGAAGATTTATATGTAAATAAACCCAAGCCCTGGAGCTTACAAGCTGCATATATGAGTACGTCATTTTTTTACAGTAAGTATTTAAAAGATTACAAAAATGGGATTGACTATGCATTAAAAGCCCTAGAGGTATTAAATAATACGCAAGGAATTCCTGATTATTCTATTGCAGCAACCTACAACAGAGTCTTTAAGGCCTATATTGAACTTGAAGAGTATAATGCTGCAATTGAGTTGGCTCTCAAGCATTTTGAAGAAGTAAAAAACACAGAAAATGTACCTGATGTTAAACTAGGATTCGCTTATAATTTAATTGCAATAAGTTATAAATGGTCTGCAGAGAAAATTAAGGATAAAAAAATAGCCAGCAGCTATTTTGTAGCGGCAATAAAGCATTTTAATCTTGCTATTACTTCATGGAGTGAAGACACCAACGATCAAAACTTAAAACGTGCTAGAGCTACTATAAATGTTGGTTTGTGTGAAAATGAAGTACTTCGTATAGGGTTAGAGACAAAAAGTATAAATGCTAAAAAAATCATAGAAATGATAGAAAAAGGACTTAAAGAAATTAAAGAACCCAAACTTGAATCTTTTCTAACCAAACCTACCAAAGCATTAATTGAAAAGGCGGAGGTAACACTGTTAAACTTATCTAAATAGTCATGGCAAAAAAAATATACATACAAGCAAAAAAAGACATCGAAGCCTTACTTCAGGAAAATGGAGATAGTGAAATTTGTGCTGGAATTTCAGAATATTCATCAGTTTGGAAAGAGGCTTTTAATACAGAAAGAATTTATGAAGGTGAAAACATAGTAGACTTTAAATACTCTGAAAAAGCTCTAGAAATTCAGAAAGTTTTAAATCACGGTATTGATGCTGCTGTAGTGGTTGCAGAAAGCATCAATACCCCCGATTTTTTTGACTATTTATTGGGTGAGGTTACAATTGAAGGTAATTACAAAACCTACACCGAGCCACATGTTGCTTCAGATAAAAAATATTTCAATTTCTCTCAAAAAAATAAGAAAAAGTATTTTACAGACAAGCTCTTACTGGCTTTGGTAAACATAGCTCCTAAGGGGAGTAAGGCTTTTACAGTAAGAAATGAATGTAAAGAATTAATGGTGCTGAGTTTTGGCGGTGTTCCTGCAGATTTTAGCGTTCAGGCCTGTGTTATGGATTGTAAGTACATTAATAACTTTAAAAACCTTGAAAAATTAAAAATTTACAATCCTAAAACCTTAGTCAATTCTTCAGAACTTAAAAAACTTAAAAACCTTAATGACTTTAGTATAGAAGGAAATAGGGTTGCTCATTGGTGGAAAGTTGGAAATTATGAACTTTTAATTTCTGAAGATTTACCTGTCTTAGAAAATTTAAAATCACTTCATATAGAAAAAGCTACCAACAAAGATTTAAGTTTTCTAAGAAATATAAAAGGCATTCAAAATATCAGTTTAAGACATTGTAGTAATTTGGAAAGTTTGACAGGGTTAGATGCTCCAGAAGTCCTAGATTTAGACATTTGTGAATGCAATCAACTAACAGATACCAGTATCTTAAATAAAGCTGTAAAAGTTAAAAACGTGATGTTGTCTTCAGAAGGCTCCGGTACAGATTCTGATAAAAGCTTAAATATTGCATTTGTAGAGAGTTTCGGTTTTACTGAAAGTTTAGATATAACAGGTTGTGATTTTACTAATTTAAAGGATGTATCAGCCTTAACAAACTTAAAGAGTCTAAGAATTTCTAATCCAAAAAATCTTACGGTTTTCCCTCTCCTTGGAGAGAATAAAAATTTAAATGATTTGAGTATTACAGATCCTAATCTTATAGATTTGAAGGGCATTGGTCAATGCACCAATCTCAAAACAATCAGTTTAAGTAGTAATAAAAATTTAAATACCGTAGAATCCTTAGAGAATATAAAATTTGTTGATATTGGTCTTAGTTGGTCTGGAATTAAAAACTTAGATTTTTTAGAAAATACCCAGATTATTTCCAGCTTTAATCATTCATTGGGTTATAATGAGGCCTTAGATATTCATGAGGGAGCATTTAGTGTTTCATCTAATAGATCTGATGAAGACAAAAAGAAAACAGGAAAGGGATTGCCAGATGGTTTTGATACTAATGGCTATGTGATACCAGAATTTTATGAAGATGGTTCCTCTCAAGATTTTATAAATGATAATACATTTTATCTAAATGATTGCCCAAATTTAGAGCAAATTAAGGGACTCAAGAATGTGACCAACATCATGGCTTTAGATTTAAGAAATTGTGTAAAGCTCACTTCTCTAGAAGGTTTAGAAAAAATGTTAGATTTAAGAGAAATTGACCTTACTGGTTGTACAAGCCTAGAAAGTATACATGCGCTTAAAAACTGCAGTAAACTAGAAAAAATAATGGTTGCAAAATGCGATAACATTAAGCCAAAACCAAAGGTTAAAAACATGGATACCATAGAAAAGGTTCAAGAATATTTAGCAAAATTATAAGTATAAAAACAACGCATATTAAAAACAATTTAAACAATGGATAATATCAAATACACAATCGAAACTTTAGATGATATTAATATACATGAGGGGCTAACAAAAGAACAAATCGATTCTTTTGAAAAAAAAGAAAAAGATTGTTTAGACGCATTTGAAGCAATTCCATCTTCTGGCGATGATAGAAGGGTTGATGAATATAATAGACTTGAGGATTTTGATGAATTAATAGAGGAGTTAATTCAGGCAGGTGCAAACAATTGGGCAATAAAACTATGTATTGGCAAATTGCAGTGTATTACCAAATCTGTTAGCCATCGTCACGGAAGGGAATATGCGGTAATCATAAAATACTTATGTAAACTTAAACAACTTACTATGGCCGAGGAAGTTTTAGAAATAGCTTTAAAAAATGATTTTTCGAAAAATGTTTCTGAATTTAAATGTTACGAATGGCTTGGTATCTCAGCTTCCTCCAAAAAAGAATTGAATAATAAACCGCTTGGTTTAGAAATTTTTAAAAAAGCAGAAAATTCAGCTGATCAAACTTTAATCGATGGAACTCGAACTCAAGAAGGGAGTTTTAGGGACTTTAATAGCCTCGCTGATTCTATTGCTGATGAAGATTTTTTGGGAGACAAAAATTATGCAAAAAAAGTATATCAAAAAGCAGAAAATTTAGCAGAGAGTTTTAAAGATTTTTTAGGGCTTGGTCAATCTTATGGTTTTTCTCTTGGGGATAAAAACCTCGCTAGAAAAGCATTTGAAAAGGCAGAAAAATTAGCAAGAAGATCTAGTGATAAAAAATGGCTTGCTGAATCTGTTGCCGATGAAGCTTATTTAGGAGACCCTGTTTGGGAAAAGCAACTTCTTGAGAAAAAGAAAAAATAAATGATTATTTATAAATAAGAAAATTATTATTATGTCAACAAACAAACTAAAACCAGAGCAGATTAAAGCTTTTAAAGAAAAGGAAGCAGAAGTATTTAAAGCAGATGAAGATGGACTTATAGACCACACATATATAGAATGGTTTGCAGAAGAAGTATTTGCAGCAGGTGACAAAGAATGGGGCCTTGAGATTCTTCAAAAAATAGAGGGTATAGCTAAGGAATTTTATGACTTAATATATCCAATGGAGATACTGCTTAAACTTAATGAAAAAGATCGCTTATTAGCACTAGTTAAAAAGGCAGAACCTATGATTAAAGAAGATGATTATGAAGTTTCTAAAGACATTTTTCGTTCTTCATACTCATCTGGTGATTATCTTATTTTAGCAAATATTTTACTTTCTATTGATAAAAATCGTGCAGTTGAATTGTATAAAAAAGCTGAAGAAAAGGCTAATAATTTTGGGGATTTTATTAAAATCGCAAGGAACTTAATTGAAAGGCAACCCATAAGTTCTGGCGAAAATGGACATTATATAGATGTTTATGAAGGATCTAATCATTTAGCCGACAAGGAAAATGCACTAAGAATAGTACATCAAAAATGTATACCGCTAGTTGATAAAATCAACCCCAATCTAACAACCCAAGCCATGCAACAATCTGATATGTCAGGTAAATCTCAAAACGTAGTTAAGTTACTAATTGATTTAGATGAGCTTCAAGGATCCCTTTGGGACTCAGTAACTGATATAAATCAAATGGTTGGAATATTAGCTGATTACAGAAAGAAAAACAATCTTTAAATAAAAAAAATAATTTATTTCTCCAAAATCAAATATTTAAAGTATGAAACCATATAATGAAAACATAGAACTTAAAGAATTTTTAGTAAAGTATAAAGAAAATTGGAACGAATTCTTTAAAAAATGGGAAAAAGACCCAAAGGCAACCTTTGAAGAGGATGTTATTTGGAGTAAACGTCTAGGAAAAGTTTGGAAAACAAACGAAGGTAAAGAAAAAAGCACAGAACTAGAATACGATGTATTTCCACAACCATATTTAGGAAATTATCAAAACCACTCTGTTATTACTCTAAATCTTAACCCTTCAAGATCTAAGAAAGGAGTGAAGAAATTCAATTTAAAAAACGGAGAAAAAGGAAATGAGAATGATGTATTTGAAGAAAAGCATTTGCAAGAATTTTTAAAAAAACCCAAAAAAGATTATTATGAATATGCAAAAGGTTTTCCAACCTATGATATTGATTTTTGGCAAAATCAGAAAAATTGGATAGATAGAATATTTAAAAAATTAGGTAAAGTCGCACCCTCTGAAAATAAAATCAAACCCTTTGCCATAGAAATATGTCCTTGGGGCTCTAAATCTTTTCAAAAGCTTAAAATAAAAAAGGATGATCCTCTTATTGAATATATGGATCAACATGTTTTTGATGTCATTGAAAAAGTAATTGAATATTCAAAACTCAAAATAGTTCTTTCTGTTGGAAAGGCTTACTATAATATTTTTGATAACAAAAAAACTGATTTTAAGCGATTAGATGAAATCTCTTACCAAGAAAATAAACCTGAAGGTATCGATTGGCCTCAAACAATAGATGAAGATAGTGGAAAAGATAGAGATGTGAAAAGAACCTTTTCAATTTGGAAGAAAGGAAAAATATTATACATTAATACATTTGCATCAGGGTCGAATACTCCTCCAGCCGAACACTTTAATGAGATTCAAAATGAACTAATCAGAAAACATTTAATTAAATAAAACAATTATTAAAAAACTTCTATACATAGATTTAGATGGTGTCGTTGCAGATTTTGTATCTGCAATGCATGCACACCCTTTAAGACATGAACCTCCTTATGATAAAGACCCAGACACCATTCCAGGGCTGTTCAGAAACTTAAAGCCTATAAAAGATGCCGTAGGCTCCGTAAATAAATTACTTAGTTCAGAACAATATGAAGTCTATTTTCTAAGCACTGCGCCTTGGGGTAATACCTCCGCTTGGACAGACAAGCGCATTTGGCTAGAGGAACTATTTGGAGATACAATAAACAGAAAATTGATATTAACCCACCGTAAAGATTTAGTTAAAGGAGATATACTAATAGATGATAGACCCAATAATGGAGCCAAAGATTTTGAAGGCGAGTGGATTCATTTTGGCTCAGAAAATTTCCCAGATTGGAGTTCGGTTATAAAACATGTACTATGAAAGCACTATCAAAATCACGATTTAAACAAGGTCTAGAATGCCCTAATAAACTTTATTTTTCAAATAATAAACAGGTATTTCATAATGTAAAAAATGAAGATCCGTTTTTGCAAGCCCTAGCCAGCGGTGGTTTTCAAGTAGAGGAATATGCGCGGTTACAATATCCTGGTGGTGTCTTAATAGAAGATCCAGAAGATAGAGAAAACTACGATTACCAAGATTTGGCAGACCAAACATCTGAGCTCCTAAAGCAAGAAAATGTGGTAATCTATGAAGCCGCTTTTTATATCAATGATTTATTTATAAGAACAGATGTTCTTGTTAAAAAAGGGACTCATATACAGCTCATAGAAGTTAAAGCAAAATCTCTTGACCCAAGCGAAGCTCACAATTTTGTAGGAAAGTCAAAAAAATTAGTGAGCAGCTGGAAGCCCTATCTTTTTGATTTGGCTTTTCAAACCTATGTAACGCAACGTTGTTTGCCTTCGTATACAATTACACCTTACTTATGTCTGGTTGATAAAACAAAAGCTGCAACTGTAGATGGATTAAATCAGTTTTTTAGAGTTGAAAAAGATCCTAATAGCAGAACAGGAGTGAGAAAAACATTTAAGCAGGTGAGTCAACTAGGTGAAAATATATTACACCAAGAAAACTTATCTGAAGTGGTTTCAAAAATCCATAACGGAGAACACAAATATTATGATAATTTAAACTTTCAAGAAGCGGTTAAATTATTGTCAGAGATTCGCATGCAAAATTATTACCCAAATTGGCCTGCTCAATTTTCGGCTTGTAAAAAATGTGAATTCAAAAAAGACGATAGTGAGCAAGGTAAGATAAAACAATCTGGTTTTGAGCATTGTTTTAAAACACAATACCACTGGACCGATCAGGATTTTAAAAAATCCAACATTTTTAATGTTTGGGATTTAAAAGACCCAAAGTTAATGGAGCAAAAATTATTGTTTAAATCACAGCTAACCCCAGAAGATATTAAATACAAAGAAGCGGCCGGAAAACTTAGCCGTACAGAGCGCCAATGGTTGCAAATCGAAAAAGAACGTAATGATGATTTTACTGAGTTTGTTGATATAGAAGGTTTAAAACAAGAAATGGATACTTGGGTATATCCACTTCATTTTATAGATTTTGAAACCTCTACAGTACCACTCCCGTTTCATACGGGTCGTAAACCTTATGAACAAATAGCCTTTCAGTTTTCACATCACATTTATCATGAAGATGGTCGTATAGAGCATGCAAACGAATATATTAATGCTACCGCAGGCGAGTTTCCGAATTTTGAATTTGTTGAACATTTGCAACAAGCCTTATCAGAAGATGAAGGAACTATTTTTAAATTTGCGACGCATGAAAACACAATACTCAATGCTATTAGAGCGCAACTTAAAGCCAGTAGTGCTCCAAACAAAGAATCGCTTGTTTCATTTATAGAATCTATTAGTCATCCTACAAAAGACAATCCAGACCAATGGGCAGTACCACCAAGAAAATTTAATAAGGGTACACGAGATATGGTAGACCTTTGTAAGGTAGTTGTTAATTACTACTACAATCCACATACTTTTGGTTCGAATTCCATTAAAAAAGTGCTACCTGCCGTTTTAAAGTCTAGCCAGTTTGTTCAAGATAAATACAGTAAACCTATTGGAACTATTGGTGTGAGCAGTAAAAATCTTCAAGATGATCATGTTTGGTTAAAAAAGCTAGACAACGAAATCATTGATCCCTACAAATCGTTACCTCCAGTCCATAAAAATATAAGTCAAGACGAGATTGAAGCTAGATTGTCTAACATTGATAATATTGATGATGGAGGTGCTGCCCTTACAGCCTATGGAAAGATACAGTATACCGATATGACTGAAAAGGAACGAGAAGACATAGCAGAGGCATTAAAACGCTATTGTGAATTAGACACTTTAGCTATGGTCATGATTTATGAGCATTTAAAATCTTTACTAATAAATATTTAATAATATGGAAAATCAATTTGCAAACGACAAAGAATTTATGCTTGCTTTACTTGCATACAATGGAACCTATTTGGAACATGCTTCTGAGGAATTAAAAGCGGATAAAGAGGTAATTATGGCTGCTTTAAAGTCTGGGTATAGTTTACCATATGAACATGTTTCTGATGCTTTAAAAACAGATAGAGACTTTCTATTAGAAATTGTCAGTTTAGATGCTTATTGTCTAGAGTTTTTTAGTGAAGAACTTAAGCAAGACGAACAGATTGTATTGGCTGCAGCAAAACATTTTGGAGATGCTGCCTTAGAATTTGGAGCTGATAAATTTAAAACAAATAAAAATATTATTACTGAAGCCGTTAAAAGTAGTAGTAAAGTACTAAGTTTTTTAGCTGAAAATGAAAAAAATGATAAAAACCTAGTAATAACTGCTGTTAAACACCATGGTGGTTCTCCTTTACAATATGCTTCTGAACAATTACGAAATGATAAAGATGTAGTCATCGCTGCTATCACTGCTGTTGATCAATATTATTTTACTTTTCAATATGCTTCAGAAGAATTACGAAATGATAAAGATGTAGTCATCACTGCTGTTGGTCATAATGGTGCTGCTTTACAATATGCATCAGAAAGACTTAGAGATGATAAAGAAGTGGCTATGGCCGCTTTAATAAATTCAACAGAAGCTTTTAAAGATGTCTCAGAAAGACTTCGAAGCGATAAAGAATTTATACTACATGCAATAGGGCAAAAAGATGTGGATGCAGTTGACGATGATTTAGACTCTTACATTTCTGATAATATCCCTGAAAAATTAAAAGCAGATAAAGATTTTGTACTGGAGATGGTGAAGGTTAATGGTATGGTATTAGGATGTGTGTCTGATGAGCTAAAAGTAGATAAAGATGTGGTTATGCTAGCGGTAAAAAATAATGGTAAAGCATATGCCCATTTTGAATGGGAAGATGAAACTTTTTATGATAAAGAAATTATTCTTGCTGCAACGTCTAATGGTGGTACCCCTAGTATAATAAATATTTTCACCTTGGATGAAGAGTTTTTTGATAAAATTTTCAATTATAGACCAAATGCTGCATATCTGGCAAGAATAGAAGCGGAAGATTGTATAGGACAAACCTGGAAAAATAAAATTGGTCAATCTTGGGCAGATGTAAAAAAACCAAAAAGACAAATAACAGGAGATAGAGAATTTGCTTTACGTGGTGTAAAAAAAGGACTTATTTTGGATGTAAGTCTTTGCAGACAAGCAGGAATTGTTTTTGATAAAGAAATTATATTGTACCAACTTAAAAATTGTAAGGATAAAATACAAGCTACATCGAGTATTATAAATCATGCTCCTGAAGAATTCAAAGCAGATAAAGAAATAGCACTAGAGGCAGTTAAAAATACTTGGTTAGCCCTACTTCCACATAATATATCTGATGAACTTATACTATCAGATAAAGAAATAATAATGGAAGGCATGAAACATTCTCCCGATGCACTTTATTACGGCTCAGATAATTTAAAAAATGACAGAGAATTGTTACTTTCTGCTTTACTAAATAAAGATAAAATAAACCATACCAATCGTATTGATGAAATATTAGATGAATTATTTTAAATTAAACTATTAAATAATGGAAGAAAAAGATATTTATCAAGGTTTAACAAAAAGCCAAATCACCAAATTCAAAAAAGAAGAATCAGCTTGTAGTAGCCATTGGGATTTTCTAAGTTTTTCCGAAAAACTATTAGAAGTGGGCGCTACTATTTGGCTCAAAAAAATATGTTTGGAGCAGTTCAAAAAAGAAGATTATGGAATAGATATGCGTAAATGGATATCAAAACTTATATCAATTAATGAAATTGAAGCTGCTGAAGATTTGCTAAAAAAAGCTGAAAAGAAAGTTAACGATTTTAATGGCTATCGAGAACTTGCAGAGTTGTCATGCTCAACAGCAGATTTTAAAAATAATTATGCAAAAAAAATATATGATAAAGCTTTG
>Ga0228619_1001025_pt1 | contig 12423 bp, 10 predicted proteins | sample 22DmetaG_FD_190065 | JGI IMG/M metagenome (GOLD analysis project Ga0228619, IMG submission 190065) | Seawater microbial communities from Monterey Bay, California, United States - 22D | ecosystem: Environmental > Aquatic > Marine > Coastal | place: USA: California | collected 2016-10-12 | reverse complement strand
TATCCCAAAAAGCTTCTCAATTGTGATGTGCTTTTCTAACAAATAATCAACTGGAGAGGTTTCAAGGGGTAGAATGTGTTTTTTGTATTCTGCTCTAGAAATCGGCTGGTAGACTAAAAAAATATGATCCAAGGCTTGCGGAATAGATCGGCTTGCTAATGCATAATGATTGGCTTCCTGAAAATTATCAAAAGCATAATATAATTGCGCGGATTCTATTACCTCTAATTTGGTGTTTAGCTCAAGTGCCTCTGTTCTGTTGGCTTTGAAATCTTCGCTAGCTGTAGACATATAAAAAAACAAGGGCGATTTGAGCGCACCAAAAAGGGCCGTTAGGTTGTCAGACATATATGGAGATAGGCTAGGACTAATTGAAATATAAGCCTGGAAAATAGGCTTATTTTTGAAGGCAAAAAACTGAATAAAATTAGCAGAAGCTCCATGACCCACAGCAACCCTAAACTCATTCACTCTGTAATTGTCTTCCAAAAATGTAATGAGTTCATCACCAATAAATTCAAAAAATTGAGCCCCAGATTTGACCGGGAAAAAGGTATTGTCCGAAACATACAAATCGTCAGCTCTCGTCTCAATCTGATTGACCCCCACAACAATAGCCTCTGGCATGTCGTCCCAATAGGCCGTATAATCGACATTCCCAGCTACAATTTCAAAAAGATAATCGCCATCAAGGGTAAGAATAAGTGGGTAAAAAGTCTCTGTGTTTTCCTCGTAGTTTCTGGGGAGTTGAATTTTTAATTCACGTTCTCCTAAGCTTTGGGTGTCTAATAGCTCGTATTGAGTTTGAGCCGATAAAATAACGGTACAAAACAAAATAAATAAGGTTAAGCGCTTCATTGAACTAATTATTAATTTGAACCCACAAGTTAAGTAATTAACTAAAAAAAAAGAAGTTAATCTAAAGTTTGTTTCCTAAGTGTTTTGGGTGAAGCTTGTTGTAAACAGGCAGTAAAATAAGCGATAAGCCCCCCAAAATAATTATCATGATTGTTTGTGAACTCCACATGATCCATCCAAAGGCGAGGCTTGGGTCTTGGGCTACATTAAAAATTGTAAACGCTGCATAAACAGCCAAGGGATAGGAACCTATACCTCCATTGGTCGCGGCAATACTAAAACTTGCTGCAATAAAACCAATTAGAACAGCAGACAGCGGGAGGTCAGACGTTGCCTCAATTGATAGTGATGTAACATAAAACATCAAAACATACATCCCCCAAATAAAAAAAGTATGTGCTATAAAAGCCCACTTTTTTTTCATTTTAAGAACACTTAACGCGCCTTCTAAAAACCCTTTAAACAATGTCTTTAGTTTTAATATTATTGGGTGAGTACTTTTCTTAAAAAGTACGTAAATAAAGGAAGAGACCATCACTAAACTCCCCAATATCCACCACTGGTTTTTAGGATTAAAATCTTGAAATAAGAACCCATAAACGGCATCAAATTCTAAAAAAAAGGCAATCCCTATAATGAGAAGCATAACCAACGAATCTGCGATGCGCTCAGCGACTATGGTGCCAAATCCCTTTTCAAAAGGTACGCCCTCGTAATTAGCTAAAATTGTTGCACGAGATATTTCTCCTGCTCTTGGGATGGTATAATTAATAAGGTAAGTCGCAAAAACAGCCATTGTGCTGTTGGGAAGCCGCAGTCTATATCCCATGGGTTCAATCATAAATTTCCAACGATAAGCTCTAGAAAGGTGACTTAAAATCCCAAAAAATACCCCCAGACCAATCCAAAAGTAATTGGCATTTTTGAAGTATTCGGCTAGAACACTAAGTGCTATTTTTTGCAGAGAATACCAAACTAGTGTACCGCCCAACAAAAGTGGCAACACAACTTTTATTCCCTTTTTAAGAGTGGTATTCAACACGTTTATTTTAAAAGGTTTGTAGCCTCATCTGGAAAAACCAAATACGGTTTGTGCATTTTGGCTTCCTCCATACTCATCATAGCATAGGTGATCAGAATCAAAACATCGCCAATATTTACCTTGTGAGCTGCGGCGCCGTTTAGCGTAATTTCTCCTGATTTTCTTGGCCCAGGTATAACATATGTTTCCAAGCGCTCTCCATTGTTGTTGTTAACAACTTGAATTTTTTCCCCTTGCACAATATTAGCGGCATCCATTAAATCTTCGTCAATGGTGATGCTGCCTATGTAGTTAAGGTCTGCGCCGGTAACTTTGACGCGGTGTATTTTTGATTTAACGACGTGTATTAGCATGGTGCAAAGGTAATTAATTTAATGCGATATTATCAATCAAACGAACATCGCGGATGTGCACAGCAATGAAGGCACGGTAAACTGTATTGGGCTGTTTATTGCGCATTGGTTTTAAAGTTATTTCATCAGAAATTTCAAAATATTCTAATGATAAAACAGCATCGTTATCAAATTGATGATTGACCCATTCTTTGAGTTCATTGGTATTTTTTGTGCCAAATTTTTGTTTTACTTCTTTTAAAATGGCAAATATTTTGGCGGCATGACCTTGTTCTTCAAGGCTGAGTCGTGTATTTCTAGAACTCAAGGCTAAGCCGTTTTCTGCTCTGGCGATTGGGCAGCCCACTATTTGGACTGGTGATTGCGTAAGTTCTACTAGTTTATTTATAATTGCTAATTGTTGAAAGTCTTTCTCTCCAAAATAAGCGAAATCAGGCGAAACAATTTTAAACAGCTGATGCACTACAGTTCCAACACCATCGAAATGTCCCGGTCGGAATTTCCCCTCCATTTGTGCCTCTAAGCCTCCAAAATCGAAAGTAGATGTAGAAATAGCTTCGCCATAAACATCATCAACTTCTGGGGCATAGATTAAAATCTTTGAGGACCCTAGAGATTCTAGCTTGGTCTTGTCTAAGGCCAAACTTCTAGGGTAGTGTTCTAAATCTGATGAATTATTAAATTGTGTGGGGTTGACAAAAATACTAACGACAACAAGTTCGTTTTCCTCTAAAGCAGTCTGAATCAAAGACAAATGCCCTTCGTGTAAGGCCCCCATAGTAGGCACAAAACCCAAAGTAGAATTGACCTCCCTTACGGCTGATATTGCTTTTTGAAGCGCGTGTTTTGTTGTAAAAACATTCATGCTGATAAAATTAACGGCTTGCAAACTTAAGCTATTAGCGTTAATCTGCATAAAATTTTGTATTTTTGCATCGTTTTTGTTGATAATAATAAAGCTGTTGATTTTATGAAAGATAAGAGAATATTGTACGTGTCATCCGAAGTAATTCCCTATTTACCACAAACAGAGATTTCTTCCATGTCCTTTGAAGCACCCAAAATGGTTAATAAACAAGGCGGGCAAATACGAATATTCATGCCACGTTATGGCAACATCAACGAAAGACGCCACCAACTTCACGAAGTAATTCGCTTGTCTGGGATAAACCTAGTGGTCAATGACTTAGATATGCCTTTGATCATTAAAGTAGCCTCAATCCCCAAAGAAAGAATACAAGTTTATTTTATAGATAACGAAGACTACTTCAAAAGGAAAGCTACGCTTACAGACGAAGATGGAAAGCTTTTTGAAGACAACGACGAACGCGCAATTTTCTTTGCCAAAGGAGTTATAGAAACAGTAAAAAAACTCAATTGGGCGCCAGATGTTATTCATGTTCACGGATGGTTGGCATCATTATTGCCGTTGTACTTGAAAGAATATTATAAAGATGAGCCCTTATTCAACGGTAGTAAAGTAGTTACCTCTGTATATGGGCAAAGTTTTGATGAATCATTAAACCCTGAGCTGATTAATAAAGTTAAGTTTGACGAAATTGAAGCTGGTCATCTTGAAAATTTAGCTACGCCAAATTATGTTAATCTCATGAAAACTGCAATAGACTTTTCCGATGGTCTAATAAAGGGCTCCAAAGAATTGCCAGGAGAATTAGAAGACTACATTTCTAGTTCCGACAAGCCCGTTTTGGAGTATCAATATCCTGAAGAGTTTGCAGAAGCGTACACTGAGTTTTATACAAATGAAATTTTAAGTTAGGCCCACATAATCGCTTATGAAACAAATGAAACGTAATTTCTCAAAATTATTTATCCTTGGTTTGGTTTTTTCTCTTTTCTACGCTTGTGAAAAAGAATTTTCTGAAATCGGCTCTGGAATTGTTGGAACCCCAAATATTGAAATAAAACTGCAAACATACCCCGTAAAAACCTACAACAAACGCATTACCCCGTTTCAGTCCAATACCTTGTCAAAAAACCTATTAGGCTATCATGTCGATCCTATTTTTGGACGCAGTACAGCACATATTTTAGCACAGGTAACCCCAAAATCTTATGTAGTCAACTTCGGGGATGAACCCGTTTTGGATTCCGTTGTTTTGACGATACCCTATACCAGTCGTAGAATTGATGACACCACTTACACCATCGATTCCCTTTACGGTGAGGATGCTGTGCGCTTATCGGTTTATAAAAATGATTTTTTTATACGCGATTTTGATCCTGCTAGTGATTTAGATCAAAATCAAAGCTACTATTCAGACGGCAGCCTCTCGCCTTCTGAGCAACTCAATCCGGCTGCGCTAGAAGCTCAATTGCTGTATGAGTCCAATTATTTTCTTCCCAGCAATGAAGAAATTAAGCTCACAGCGTTGAACAGCGAGGGCGAAAGCGAAACGACTGCAACCTTGGCACCAAGCCTTAGGGTCAAACTTGAGCACAGTAGCTTACCTGAAAATTTCTGGGAAGATTTAATTTTCGCAAAAGAAGAGGGCGATGAGCTAAGTTCTGCCAACAACTTCTATGATTATTTTAGAGGACTTTATTTTAAAGTTGAGCCATTGAACGCTGATAAAGGCCACTTGATTCAATTGGACTTTTCTTCTTCAGGCGCAGACGTAAAACTTCATTACACCTACCAAAGTACCTCACCAACAACTGACGAAACAACAGAGCGACAAGGAACTTATGAAATGAGTTTCAGCGGTGCACGTATTAACCTTTTTGAAAATGACTTTAATGCCGATATTGAACAAGAGATTGCGAACGCTAATACCCAAGACGGCGATGAACTTTTGTACTTAAAAGGCGGGCAGGGCTCAATGGCTGTAATTGAACTGTTCTCAGAAGACCAAGCAGGTAATAATTTCGATGATTTTATCACTGACTTTAGAGACACAGTTGAAGATGAAACTGTTATCAAGCGCCTCATTAATGAAGCCTACATCGAATTTTATGTGGATGAATCCTCAACGGCCAGCCAAACCGAGTTTCCAAACCGAGTTTTTGTCTATGACTTGAATAACAATATCCCCCTTATTGACTACTTCTTGGACTCATCTGTAAATCCCGCTACATCTGATTCAAAATTCTCTCATCTAGTACCCCTTGGTACTGAAACAGACGATGATGGAAATGAATACAAAAAATACAAAGTTCGCCTAACAGGCCACTTAGATAATATTGTTGCAAAAGACTCTACTAACGTGAAAATAGGGCTGTTAATTAGCTCGAATGTAGGGGCCGCTGACATGAAAAAACTTCAACAATATGATGAGGATGTAGAAGCCATTCCCATGGGTACAATTCTTTCGCCGAGAAGCGTGATTCTTCAAGGTAGCAACTCAAATGATGAGTTGAAAAAAGTGAAATTACGAGTCTATTATACCGAACCAAATAACTAAACAAATATGTGTGGAGCGTTAGAGCACATAGCATGCAGCTTTGCGCAACCCATTATCTCAAACAGATTCAGTAGTTGAAACATAGCGCCTATTACAGTGCTTTTATAGCTATGTTTGATGAGTGGTTAAGCGGTCTTCACTAAAGAATAGTTTTTCTAACAATTTATTGAGGATATTTTATGGGACACGCCCCCCGTAGTTTACACTCGCGCTGTATTATTACAATAAATGTAAATGTATCATCAACCTAAATAAATTAAAGTGTCAATGTTGGATAGTTAAATCCCTAAGGGTGATCCTCATTTTGATTTCTTTAAAAACAGACTTAAAATATTGATTTTAAATTTAATAATCCTGTTCCACAAAACATATAGTTTGTTCATCTTTTCTTTGTTATTTGTAGAAAAATCTTCTTTTCTAAATTGATGAAAATTTTCGCCGAACACTTCACCCAAAACTTGTAATGTATGTGAGGTTGGATTAACCTCATTTTTTTCTATCCTTTGAATAGTTCTTTCTGATAGTCCCGATTTGATTGATAAATCTTTTTGCGAATACCCCTCACTTAATCTTAATTCTTTAATTCTAAATCCTATTTTCATAGAAGCAAAGTTATATCATATTTTGTATTTTCTAACGACATCCAAGCGAAATCCAAGCGACAAATTGATAACATTGTCACGGCATCATACGAATTAATAGTAAATTCTCCTGCAATATCATGACATTTCAACAAAATCAAAACCTAATAAAATTCCATATTTTACAAACTTTAAAAACTGATTTGTATTTAAATAAAAGCCTTTATACCAGGCGTGCATATTTAGTCTCAAATTGTGTTATTTAATTTTTTAAAGGCTATTTATTGGTAAATTATTAATTTTTATAAATAATTTTAATATCTTTATTAATTAAATAACAAGCAAACCAAAAAAATTATAACTAATGAAAACATTTTTAAAGATTTTTACATTACTCTTTGGTGTATTTTCCTTTGCACAAACAACTGTAACAGGAACCATCAATGACGAAAGTGGATTACCGCTTCCTGGAGCAAACATTATTGTCGTCGGCACATCATCTGGAGCGATTTCAGATTTTGACGGTAAATTCTCGCTAACAGTTAATCAAGAACCGCCTTTTACAGTTCAAATAAGTAGTGTAGGGTTTACTTCTGCAAACGAAGAAATCACTTCAAATAACCAAAACATTACAGTTGTGCTACTCGAGGGCAGCTTCCTCGACGAAGTTGTGGTTACGGCTTCAAGAGTTCCTCAAAGAATTTTTGAATCTCCAATCACAGTTGAAAAATACAGCTTAAAGCAGATTCAGCGCACACCTTCTGCAGATTTCTTTGAAGGGTTGCAAAACGTTAAGGGCGTTCAAATGAACCAAACAGGTTTAGTTTTTAGTCAGGTAAACACTAGAGGTTTTGGAACCGCTTACAACGAAGGTTTCGTGACATTAGTTGATGGGATGAATACACAAGCACCTGTTTTTGGATTTGCTGTAGGTAACCTCATTGGAATAAACGAACTTGATGTCCTAAGTGTAGAATTGCTTCCAGGGTCAGCTTCCGCTCTTTATGGTATGGATGCTTATAAAGGAATTATGTCAATTCAAAGTAAAAATCCTTTTGAACACGAAGGTATTAGTGGTTATTACCGCTCAGGAACTACCCAACAAAAAGTTGGTGGGAATAACGCCTTTACAGACTTCGGAATTCGCTTGGCAAAAAAATTATCTGACAAATGGGCTGTTAAATTATCCTTTTCGGCCAAAGAGGGTACAGAATGGGCCGCTGGAGACAGAAGACACAAAAGAGAATGCTCTAATTGTGGTGACGGCAGTATCGTAGAAAATTACGATCCAAGATCACCTGATTTCGACGCAGTAAATGAATACGGGCAAAGACTGATTGACTCCCCTACAATATGGCAAGCTGTAGCAGGTTTTACCCAACAATTAGACCCAACTGGAGCTACTGCTCAAGCAGTTCTAAATGCAGGAGCAGCAGCGCCTAATTATTGGGATGATATTCGCTCAACAGGTTACATGGAACAAGATTTATTTGGAAATGAAGCGAGAAACATAAAAGGTAACGCTGGAATTTATTTCCGCCCGAATGATGACACTGAAATCTCTTTCTCTTCACTTATTGGAACAGGGGAAGCACCACTGCCTGCTGGTAATGCACGCTACAACATCAAGGATTTTGTAGTACAATTACATAAATTAGAACTTAAATCAGGTGGGTTAACCGCACGAGCTTTTTACACCAAAGAAGATGCAGGTAAAACAACACAAAGCACCGCTTTAGGAACTTCAGTTGCCAACGCAATGCCAGGAGGGATCCAAAATGGTTGGGGCGCAGCTTATTTAGGAAACTACCTAGGCGTCTTAGCGGGTGGAGCAGCTAATATTCCTGCATTTTTAGGGCAAATATTAGGTGATGTAGGTACTGGTGGACAGGATATTAATGATCTTGTTGGTTCTGAAAATAGCCTTAATGCACACTTCATATCTAGATATGGAAATCCTGCCTTAGGAATAACTGGAGCAAATGAATTAATGCTGCAACCTGGAACAGATGCATTTAATACAGCAATATCAAATTCTACAAATCAAGCTTTATTGACTTTTAACGATAATGGTGATTTAGGCGCACTTATTAAAGACATCTCAACAGTATCCACATTTGAAGCCAATTATGACTTTGAGGACAAAATAAGTTTTGCCAATGTAATTGTAGGCGGTTTATACAGGAATTTTACATTAGATACTGATGGAACCCTGTACACTGATTATGATGACCCGATTGAATACGACGAATTTGGAGTTTACGCTCAAGTACAAAAAGATTTATTCAATGAAAATGTTTCCATGACCGCATCGATGCGTTACGACAAACAAAGTGTGATGGAAGACGCTAATGTAACGCCTAGACTAGGGTTGTTGTTTAAATTATCTGAACAATCAAACATTAGAGTTTCTGGACAAGTTGGGTACAGAAACCCAACCAATCAAGATAAATTTATTGGCCTATACAATGGTGAAGAGGTGTTACTTGGGTCTACTAAAGAAAATATTGACAGATTTAATACTAATTTAGGTGGTTTTGATTGGACAGGAAATCAAGTTTTTGAAACTGCTTTGAACAAAAGTGCTTTTGATACAGATGGAAGCATAGTTTCAGAAGAATTAAGTTATGTTGAAGCAGAAAAAGTAACTTCTTACGATCTTGGTTACCGCTACAACTCAAGAAATTTTACTCTTGATATGAATGCTTATTACAGCCAATATGAAAATTTTATAGGAACTAATAGTGTTTATGTGCCTGCGGCAATTGGACAGCCTGCAGCAGTAGCTATGGGTCTAGGTGCGTACGCTCAATTTGGAGTTGATGCCAACTTAGACGTTCCATTTGATACTTACGGATTCAGCTTAGAGGCCATTCAACGCTTAAACGCCTCTACTTCAATGAATTTCATTTACGAGTATAATGAGTTAGATTACGAAGCTAAAGCAAATTCTGATTTTGAATTATCTTGGAATACGCCTAAGCACCGAATAAAATTGGGGCTTACTTCTAATGTTAGTGAAAACCTTACAATCTCTGCAAATGCACGATACAATTCTGAATATTATTATGAATCTTCATTTATTGACGCGACGATTAGAGAAAACACGGTCGTAGATGCGAAGGTTACATTTGGGATAAATGCATTAAGCAACGTTAAGTTTGAAATCGGAGGAAACAATATCGCTGGACGCGAATATGTCAGTATCCCTGGTTCAGGAAATATTGGTTCTCTATACTATGGAGGTGCCAAAATCCAATTCTAAAATTAGATTATAAAATTTAAAAAAACCCGGAGTTTTGCTCTGGGTTTTTTAATTATATTATCTATCTTTGCAGCGCAAAAACCAGTGGTTTTTAAACAAAATTTTAGCTAAAAATAAAACTCAAAGAAGTAATGTCAAAAGTTACAGGTAAAGTTTCTCAAATTGTTGGCCCAGTTATCGATGTAGAATTTGGTTCTGGAACAGACCTTCCAAAAATATATGATTCTCTAGAAATCAATCGTCCAGATGGCTCAACACTCGTCTTAGAAGTGCAATCACATATTGGCGAAAATTCAGTCCGTACAATTGCCATGGACTCATCCGATGGATTAAGCCGTGGTACAGAAGTAAATGCCACTGGAGCACCTATTCAAGTGCCTATTGGCGATGATGTATACGGGCGTTTATTCAATGTCATTGGTGATGCTATTGATGGCCTAGGTAACTTGCCAAAAGCTGGAAAAGACGGACTTCCAATACACAGAGAAGCACCAAAATTTGAAGACCTTTCTACTTCAACTGAAGTTCTTTTTACAGGAATAAAAGTTATTGACCTCATTGAGCCTTACGCCAAAGGAGGAAAAATTGGACTATTTGGTGGTGCAGGTGTAGGGAAAACCGTATTGATTCAAGAGCTAATTAACAACATTGCCAAAGGACACGGAGGACTATCAGTATTTGCCGGAGTTGGAGAGCGTACACGTGAAGGAAATGATTTGCTTCGCGAAATGTTAGAATCAGGTATTATAAAGTACGGTGATGACTTTATGCATTCTATGGAAGACGGTGGATGGGACTTGAAAAAAGTTGACAAAGCTGCCATGAAGGAATCCAAAGCAACTTTTGTTTTTGGTCAAATGAACGAACCCCCTGGAGCACGTGCACGTGTTGCGCTATCGGGACTTACTATTGCCGAATATTTCCGTGACGGTGCAGGCGATGGTCAAGGAAAAGATGTTTTGTTCTTTGTTGACAATATTTTCCGATTTACGCAAGCAGGTTCTGAGGTGTCAGCCCTACTAGGGCGTATGCCTTCAGCGGTAGGATATCAGCCAACACTAGCTACAGAAATGGGTGCAATGCAAGAGCGCATTACCTCAACGAAAAAAGGCTCTATTACTTCAGTACAAGCAGTATATGTTCCTGCGGATGACCTTACAGATCCAGCGCCAGCAACTACATTCGCGCACTTGGATGCAACAACAGTATTGTCTCGAAAAATTGCCGAGCTCGGTATCTATCCTGCGGTAGATCCTCTAGATTCAACCTCTAGAATTTTGACGGCAGACATTCTTGGCGGTGAGCACTACGATTGTGCGCAACGTGTAAAAGAGTTATTACAGCGCTATAAAGAATTGCAAGATATTATTGCCATACTAGGGATGGAAGAACTTTCTGAAGAAGATAAGTTGGCCGTAGGGCGTGCACGTCGTGTACAACGTTTCCTATCTCAACCATTCCATGTTGCAGAGCAGTTTACAGGAATTCCTGGTGTACTTGTAGACATTAAAGAAACCATCAAAGGATTTACTATGATTATGGATGGTGAATTGGACCACTTGCCAGAAGCAGCTTTCAACCTTAAAGGGACTATTGAAGAAGCGATTGAAGCAGGAGAAAAAATGTTGGCTGAGGCTTAATACTGAAACATATGTATTTAGAAATTGTATCTCCTGAAACAACTCTTTTTAAAGGCGAGGTCGATAGTGTCTCTGTCCCTGGTGCCAACGGAGAGTTTGAAATGCTAAATAATCACGCACCAATTGTTTCAATTTTAAAAGAAGGTTTTGTAAAGATTCGTGGATCGATTAATCTCGATGAAAACAATGCCTCAAAATTTGAACAAAAAGAAAAAGGGTATTGGCTTGCAATAAGCTCTGGAACAATAGAAATGAACGCCAATAAAATTATTGTCTTAGCAGATTAATAACAAAATTTTGAAAAAACATAAACCCTAGAACATTTGTTTTTGGGTTTTTTTATGCTCAGAAATTAGCCTTAAAACTTTGCTTTTCGCTTTTCTAAAAATGCCGACGTCCCTTCTGAAAAATCATCTGTCCCAAAACACTTAGCAAACTCAGAAATTTCGACATCGTACCCTTGTACACCCTCTTGGTAATTGGCATTTACGGCTCTTATTGCTGCGGCTATTGCCAAAGGGCTATTTCGCTTGATTTTTTCAGCCAATGACAGGCAATATGAAAGTAATTCATCTTGAGGTATTACCGCATTTACAAGACCCCAACGCTCTGCTTTCAAGGCATCAATCATCTGTGCTGTGGTGATCATTTCTAAAGCTCTTCCCTTCCCAATTAATTGTGCCAAGCGCTGTGTTCCTCCATAACCAGGGATTACCCCCAAACTCACTTCTGGAAGCCCCATGCGTGCATTAGCACTAGCGACTCTAAAATGCGCTGCCATAGCCAACTCCAAGCCCCCGCCAAGAGCAAAACCATTTACAGCTGCAATGACAGGTGTGGATAGTTGATCAATAAAATCAAATAATATATTCTGCCCCTCACGAGCCAATTGCGCTGCTTGTTGGACGCTAAAATCGGAAAATTCACTAATATCAGCACCTGCTACAAATGCTTTCTCGCCACTTCCAGTGATGATAATAACGCGGATATCTTTAGATGCGTTCAAGCTTTTTACAGCATCGTGCAATTCTTGAATAGTTTCCTTATTCAAAGCATTTAATTTCTTAGGTCGATTGATTGTAATAACACCAACACCTTGGTCAATATGTAAGAGAAGATTATTGAACTGCATGATTTATTGTTTTTTTGGAAAAGAAACCACAAAAACAGTCCCTTTATTTAACGTTGTATTATACGTAATTTCGCCATTATAGGCTTCAACTATGTTTTTTACCATTGGCAAACCTAGTCCCATTCCG
>Ga0228619_1001001_pt1 | contig 12538 bp, 13 predicted proteins | sample 22DmetaG_FD_190065 | JGI IMG/M metagenome (GOLD analysis project Ga0228619, IMG submission 190065) | Seawater microbial communities from Monterey Bay, California, United States - 22D | ecosystem: Environmental > Aquatic > Marine > Coastal | place: USA: California | collected 2016-10-12 | reverse complement strand
AAAACAGAAACCTAAATATAACAGCTTAGATCAGGTTGATCCAGAATTACTGGAAACTTTCAATAAATTGGGAATTTCGATCGATGAACAAAAAAAGCTTTCAGGAGTTGCGGTTGACATTGTCATGGATTCGATTTCTGTAGCAACGACGTTCAAAGATACTTTAGCAGAAAAAGGAATTGTATTCTGTTCCATCTCAGAGGCCATAAAGGAACATCCTGAGTTAGTTAAAAAGTATATTGGAACGATCATCCCTCCTAAGGATAATTACTATGCAGCCTTAAATAGTGCTGTGTTTACAGATGGATCGTTTTGTTACATTCCCAAGGGTGTACGCTGTCCTATGGAACTTTCAACTTATTTTAGAATCAATCAAGCGGGTACGGGTCAGTTCGAACGAACTTTAGTTATTGCTGATGAATCTAGTTACGTTAGTTATTTAGAAGGCTGTACTGCTCCGTCAAGAGATGAAAATCAGCTACATGCTGCAGTAGTAGAACTTATTGCATTAGACGATGCCGAGATCAAATATTCTACGGTGCAAAATTGGTTTCCTGGGGATAAAGAAGGAAAAGGAGGCGTATTTAATTTTGTAACTAAAAGAGGTCTGTGTCATACCCGTTCTAAAATTTCATGGACCCAGGTAGAAACAGGCTCAGCAGTAACTTGGAAATATCCCTCTTGTATATTAAAGGGAGATCACTCTATTGGGGAATTTTATTCCATTGCGGTTACAAACAACTATCAACAAGCAGATACAGGAACAAAAATGGTGCACCTGGGAAAAAATACGCGTAGCACTATTATTTCTAAAGGGATTTCAGCTGGCAAATCTCAAAACAGTTACCGGGGTTTGGTGCAAGTAGGAGCCCGTGCAAAAAATGCAAGAAATTTCTCACAATGTGATTCCCTCTTGATGGGCAACGAATGCGGAGCTCACACCTTTCCCTATATAGAAGCAAAAAGTAACTCTGCCCAAATAGAACACGAAGCAACAACCAGTAAAATTGGTGAGGATCAAATTTTTTATTGCAACCAAAGAGGAATTGATACCGAAAAGGCAATTGCTCTAATTGTTAATGGGTTCAGTAAAGAAGTATTGAATAAACTCCCAATGGAATTTGCTGTAGAAGCACAAAAATTGTTAGAAATTTCCCTCGAAGGATCAGTGGGATAAAAAAAGAATACATGTTAACTATAGAAAACTTACACGCCCAAGTAGAGGGAAAAGCGATATTAAAAGGAATCGATTTAGATGTAAAAGCAGGAGAAGTTCACGCTATAATGGGGCCTAATGGTTCCGGGAAAAGCACCTTGTCTTCTGTTGTTGCTGGAAATGAAGACTATGAGGTAACCCAAGGGAAAATTTTATTGAAAGGAAATGACCTCGCTGAATTAGATGCTGAAGAACGCGCCCATTTAGGAATTTTTCTCTCTTTCCAATACCCTGTTGAAATTCCAGGGGTTACAGTGACCAACTTTATAAAAACAGCGATTAACGCTAACCGAAAAGCCAAATGTTTAGAAGACATGCCCGCCAGCAAGCTTTTAAAAAAGATTAGAGAGAAAGCAAAGCTTTTGGATATTGATTCCAAATTTTTGTCACGTTCTTTAAACGAAGGCTTTTCAGGAGGAGAGAAAAAACGGAATGAAATTTTTCAAATGGCGATGTTGGAGCCTGCTCTTGCGATCCTAGATGAAACGGACTCCGGCTTGGATATCGATGCTTTAAAAATTGTTGCTAATGGAGTAAATAAGCTCAAAGGTAAAGATAATGCGGTAGTGGTTATTACGCACTACCAAAGACTATTGGATTACATTGTTCCCGATTTTGTTCATGTTCTTTTTGATGGAAAAATTGTAAAATCTGGAACTAAAGAATTAGCACACGAGCTTGAAGCTAAAGGATACGATTGGATTAAAGAACTAGCGTAAATGGAATTTAAAGAAAAATTAATTTCATCCTACCTGGCATTTGAAGAAGGTTTAGACCTAACAGATACCGTACACGAAACAAGGGCAAATGCCTTAAAAATCTTTGAAGAAAAAGGCTTCCCAACCAAAAAAGATGAGGCATGGAAATACACCTCTTTGGAAGCTTTAATTCAACAAGATTATTCTTTATTTCCAAAATCTGAAATCAGTATAGAACTCAAGGACGTCAAGAAGTATTTTCTCTACGATACGGACACCTATAAGGTCATCTTTATAGACGGAGTGTACAGTCCCTTCCTTTCAAACACCACGCACGATGGTTTGGACGTCTGTTTGATGTCTGCTGCCCTGTCAAAGCCAAAGTATCGGGAGTTAATCAACACCTATTTCAATAAAATAGCAGCTTCAGAGGAAAGCTTAACAGCACTCAATACTTCTTATGCTAAAGAAGGAGCCTTTGTCTATATCCCGAAAAAAACAGTGGCAGAAAAGCCCATCGAAATTATTCATTTTTCTTCTGGAGATGAGGCAGCATTGTGGTTACAACCTAGAAACCTTATTGTTGTTGATGAAAACTCTCAAGTACAAATTATAGAGCGCCATCAAAGTTTAAAGGAACATCCTGTAGTTACTAATAGTGTTACAGAAATTTATGTCCATAAAGAGGCTTATGTAGATTATTATAAACTACAAAACGATTTGACAACAGCCTCTTTGATAGACAATACCTATATCGTTCAAGAAAAAAACAGTCATGCCAGTGTTCATACTTTTTCTTTGGGGGGAAAATTGATTCGCAATAATTTGAGATATTTTCATAAGGGAGAGCGAATTTTATCTACATTAAAAGGAATAACTATTTTGGAAGGGAAACAACATGTAGATCATTCTACACTTGTTCATCATTCTCAGCCCAACTGCGAAAGCCATCAAGATTATAAGGGAATTTTTTCAGAACGATCCGAAGGTGTTTTTAATGGACAGATACTGGTAGATAAAATTGCACAGAAAACAAATGCCTTTCAGCAAAACAACAACATTCTTCTGGATGATAAAGCCACAGTAAATAGTAAACCGCAATTGGAAATTTTTGCTGATGATGTAAAATGCTCACATGGCTGTACTATTGGACAAATGGACGAAGAGGCTTTATTTTACCTCCGCACCAGAGGCATTCCAAAAAAGGAAGCCAAAGCGCTGATGACGTATGCATTTGCTAATAACGTACTTGAAAGCGTTCAGTTACCCTCTTTGAAGAAGAGAATTAATGGGCAAATTGCAAGAAAGCTCGGGGTGAATCTTGGTTTTGACTTATAATGATAGATGTTAAGAAAATACGTGAAGACTTTCCTATACTTTTTAGAAAAGTAAATGGCCAAGACTTGGTATATTTTGACAACGCAGCTACTTCTCAAACTCCCCAACAGGTGATTGACGTAATCGTGGACTATTATTCACGTCTAAATTCTAATATTCATCGTGGGGTACACAAGTTGAGCCATGAAGCTACAGATGCTTATGAGCAAGCCCGCATAAAAATCCAGAAACATTTTAATGCTGCACAAGCGTATGAAATTATTCTTACTGCCGGGACAACAGAAAGCATCAACCTTATAGCTTCGGGTTATAGCACACTTTTAAAAGCAGGAGATGAATTGATTATTTCCGCCCTAGAACACCATTCCAATATTGTGCCCTGGCAAATGCTTTGCGAAAAAACTGGCGCTGTACTAAAAGTCATTCCCATGACCTTAGAAGGTACTTTGGACATGGGAGCTTTCGAAACGCTATTGAGTTCAAAGACTAAATTAGTTTTTGTCAATCATGTTTCCAATGCTTTAGGAACGATTAACCCCATCGAAACGATCATTTCCAAAGCACATGCAGTTGGAGCAAAAGTGCTCATAGACGGTGCTCAAGCCTGTCCTCATATAAGACCAGACGTTCAAGCTTTAGATGTAGATTTCTATGTTACTTCAGCACACAAACTTTGTGGTCCTACAGGGGTTGGAATGCTCTATGGAAAATCAGAATTACTTAAAGCTTTACCTCCTTACCAAGGCGGAGGAGAAATGATAGCTACGGTTACTTTTGAAAAAACGACTTATGCGGATTTGCCCCACAAATTTGAAGCAGGCACACCCAATATTGCAGGAGGAATTGCTTTTGGGGCGGCATTAGATTACATGAACAGCATTGGTTTTGATAACATTGCCAACTATGAGGCAGAACTATTAGAGTATGCAACCTTAGCATTAAAGAAGATTGATGGGATGAAAATCTACGGTGAATCTTTAGATAAAACAGCAGTACTTTCTTTTAATGTAGCAGCAATTCATCCTTATGATTTGGGAAGTATTCTTGATCAGATGGGAATAGCGGTACGAACGGGGCACCATTGCGCTCAACCCATAATGGACTTTTTTAAAATCCCAGGTACGGTACGCGCTTCGTTTTCTTTTTACAATACCTTTGAAGAAATTGATCGTCTTGTCCAAGGAGTTCGAAAGGCGGTAGTAATGTTGCAATAAATTAATAATTTTGGGGATGAGCACTATAGAAAGCATACAAAATGAAATCGTAGAGGAATTCTCTCTTTTTGAAGATTGGATGCAACGCTATGAGTACATGATTGAATTGGGTAAATCCCTACCTCTAATTGATGAAAAATATAAAACGGAGGATCACATCATCAAGGGATGTCAAAGTAAAGTTTGGGTACACGCTGACTTGGAAGAGGATCTACTGAAGTTTAGAGCTGATAGTGACGCCATCATTACCAAAGGAATTATAGCCATACTGATTCGGGTGTTTTCAAACCAACATCCGAAAGATATCTTGGAAGCCAACACCGATTTTATTGATAAGATTGGATTAAAAGAACATTTATCACCCACCCGTGCTAATGGATTAGTTTCCATGATCAAACAAATCAAAATGTATGCGGTGGCTTTTCAAACACAAATGAACTAATATTATATCAGAAGCAATGGATACAACTAACCTTGGAGAAAAGATTGTCAATGTTTTAAAAACCATTTTTGATCCTGAAATTCCGGTGGACATTTACGAATTAGGTTTGATTTACGATGTTTTTGTAAATGAAGACTCGGATGTTAAAATATTAATGACCTTAACAACCCCAAATTGTCCTGTAGCAGAATCCCTACCCATGGAGGTAGAGGAAAAAGTAAAATCCCTCGATGAAGTGAAATCAGCTGAAGTTGAAATTACTTTTGATCCCCCTTGGACTCAAGATTTGATGAGTGAAGAAGCAAAACTCGAATTAGGAATGCTTTAAAATGACAGATCCCATTGTCAATAAAGTTGCTAAAAGCCCATTGGTTACTATAGACTTGGAAGTTTATAAAACCGAGGGAAGGCGCACTTTTATTGATATTTCTCAATGGTTAGAAGAAGGTTTTTTGCTCAGGGAAAAACCATTTAGAGCAACACTCCAAAAACAGGATTGGTCTGAGTATAAAGGACAGCATGTTGCTTTGGATTGTACTTCAGAAGCGATCTTACCTGCATGGGCAACTCTTTTGATCACCGCCTATTTAAGTCCTTTTGCAAAAACAGTAGTACTGGGGAGTTTACAAGATTTAGAAAAACACCTTTTTTCAAATACAATAAGTAGCCTGGACTTAAGTTCATTTAAAGACAAACCCTTAATGATTAAGGGTTGTTCAGATTCTTCTATTCCTGAAGACGCTTATATTCAATTGATTCAGCGATTGCAAACCGTAGCCAAAAGTTTATTTTATGGGGAAGCCTGTTCTTCCGTACCTTTATGGAAGGCAAAAAAATAAGGTGAAGGCAAAAGATCTTAAAATTTTAATTCTCACATATTATTGGCCTCCTTCAGGTGGATCGGGGGTACAACGGTGGATGTACTTCGCCAAATATTTGAAGCAATTAGGTCATGATCCCATCGTGATCACGGTAGATGAAACTCAAGCGTCTTATCCTGTTCTTGATACGAGCTTAACTAAAGAAGTGGAAGGAATACGGGTTGTCAAAACCAGTACGCGAGAACCTTTACGGTGGTATTCTCGTTTGATTTCTGGAGATACCCAAAAAGGGATTCCACAAGGTGCTGTTCAAACGAAAAGTATATTTGGGAAATTGACTGCTTATATTCGTGGAAACTTCTTTATCCCCGATGCGCGAAAAGGCTGGGTGCCTTTTGCCATAAAAGCCGCAGAAGAAGTCATCGTAAAAAATCAAATCACTCACCTTATTACAACAGGGCCCCCACATTCAACACATTTAGCAGGGTTAGAATTAAAAGAGGCTTTTAAATTAAAATGGTGGGTAGATTTTCGGGATCCATGGACCGATATTTTTTACAATACGGCACTCTACCGAACTCAAAAGACAGTTGCAAAAGATCAAGCACTCGAGAGAAAAGTATTACAAAAGGCAGATGGTATTATGACTACTGTGGCAGGTATACTCCAAGACCAACTCAAAATTAAAACTTCAAATAAACCTTTTGTTTCCATCCCTAATGGTTACGATGCGGACTTGATGGAACAGACAGAAGCTGCTCCAAAGAAAAAAGGCTTCCATATTGTTTATACAGGCCTCTTAACTCAAAACCAAGAGTATAAAAAACTATTAACTGCCATCAATCAGGTTTCTAATCATAGCACAATATATTTTTCCTTGGCAGGAAATATTAGTCCCACTATTATATCTGAAATCAAATCAAATCTTCCAAAAGTGAAGGTAGATTACATAGGTTATCTTCCTCACAACAAAGCGATTGCTTTAATGAAAAGTGCAGACCTCTTACTCAATTTTATTTTTAAAGGGGCAGAAAATCAAATGCTCTCGGGAAAGTTAATAGAGTATATGGCAACTGGAGTTCCCGTGTTGTCCTTAGGCAATCCGGATTCAGAAGCGGGGCGCTTGCTGGATTTAGGAACTGCAGCAAAAATGATAGAAAAAGAAGACACCTCCAAGATCTTAGCATTTTTAGAAAAAGCAGAAAAGCAAAAAGGGGAGTGGATTAATTCTTTCCCTCAAAAATCAAATTTATCTCGAAAGGGGACGACCCAAAATTTAATTGAAGCGCTCTTTACCTAAAACAGTGTGGTTTCATTTGTAATACTGCTCCGAATGAGGACAAATACAAACTGCAGTGATAGTAGAATGTCAATCCTTATAAAAACCATTTTTATCTAGATAACTCCAACTCTCTGGAGGAATCCATTCACTTAAGTTTTTTCCTACTCTTATTCCTGCCCGAATTTCTGAAGAGGAAATGTCTATTATAGGGGCCTGTATCCAGAGGATATTCGGATGATTTTCAAATTCAACAGGAACTGTTCCTTGCTTCTTTCTAGGATAAACGTAAAGTTGAAACGCCTCTAGGATATTTTTATAGTTTTTCCAAAACTTAAATGAAACCATATTATCGGCACCCAAAAGAATTACAAAATCGTACTTGGGATGGATCTTTTTTAATTTTTTCAAAGTGAGATAGGTAAAATTAGGTTGGGGAAGATCAAACTCTATTTTACTCAGACGAAGCTGCGGATCGGCATGAATTGCACGTTTTACCATTTCTAAACGGTCTTTGTCAGGAAGGATTTCTTTTTTTTGTTTAAAAGGGTTTTGAGGAGTAATGACTAACCAGACTTCGTCCAAATCAGTTTGTTTTGCAAAATATCTTGCCAGATGAAGATGGCCTTTATGTATAGGGTCAAACGTTCCAAAAAACAAACCTATTTTTGACATAGGTCAAAGGTAGGAATTTGCTTAGGAATGCAAGAACTGTTTTACTAAACGAACAACGTCTGATTTAGCTTGTGTTAAGTCATCATTGATTAAGATAGCGTCAAAGTCTTGAGAGAAGGGGAGTTCAGTAGCCGATTTATCCAACCGTTGCTGAATTTTTTCTTCGGTCTCTGTTCCCCTGGACCGGAGTCTATTTTCTAATTCTTCGAGTGAAGGGGGTTGAACAAAAATGGCAAGCGTATTTTGTGGGTATTGTGCTTTTATATTCAGACCACCTTTGACATCAATATCAAACAGGACGTGTTTTCCTTCACTCCACAGGCGTTCTAGTTCGGATTTAAGTGTTCCGTAAAAAGCATTATCGTAAACTTCTTCATATTCAACAAAAGCCTCCTCTTTAATTTTTTTTCGAAATTTAGATTCACTTAAAAAGTAATATGCTTTTCCGTCTACTTCTTCTCCTCTAGGTGCACGAGAGGTAGCAGAAATAGAAAAGCCTAGAGGCAAATTTTGTGTTAAAAGATGGTTGACTAAAGTCGTTTTCCCACTACCTGAAGGGGCTGAAAAAACGATAAGTTTGCCCTGATTCATTTTAAAGAACGTTTAATAATTGCTCTTTTATTTTTTCCAGTTCGTCTTTCATTTGTACAACAATTTTCTGAAGTTCAGCATGGTTTGCTTTTGAGCCTATGGTATTGACTTCTCTCCCGATTTCTTGAGCGATAAACCCAAGTTTTTTCCCGTTAGGAAAATCGTTTGACATCACCTCTCTAAAATAATTTAAGTGATTTTGTAGACGGACTTTTTCTTCTGTAATATCAAATTTCTCAAGATAAAAGATTAGTTCTTGTTCAAAACGATTTGCATCAATTTCTTGATTTAAATCCTCGAGTGCGATTCTGAGTTTTTCCTCAATTTTAATATTGCGTTCAGGATCTAGTTTTAGAGCATTTTCTAAGTGTGATTCAATTAAATCTAAACGTAAACGAAGATCTTTTCCTAATACAGCTCCTTCATCCTTTCTAAAGCCTTGGATATCTTTTATGACAGCATCCAAAAGTTCAAAAAGTATTTTTTTCTCTGCCTCTTCAAGTGTTTCTTTTTCTGAAGAAAGTGTGTCCGGTAAGCGCAGGGCTAAAGCCATGCGCTCGCTTTCTGTTGAGGTACCGATTGCTTCAAGTTGTTTCATATAAGCTTTGACAACGGCTGCATTGATTGAGGTTGGAGCAGCTTCTCCATTAAACTCTACATAGAGATTAACATCTATTTTCCCTCGGTGCATTTGTTGCGCCAATTGTTTTCGAATCTCAGGATCCAATTCTCTGAGGTAAGAGGGAGTCCGCAGATTGATATCGGCGTTTTTACTATTTAAAGAACGAACTTCTATACTGATGTGTTTGTCCTCAAATTGGGTTTCCTTTTTCCCAAAACCCGTCATGGACATGATCATAAAAAATTATTTAAAGTTTGCGAATTTTTATGTTGCGAAAGGAAATTTTATTTCCGTGATCTTGTAAACCAATTTTTCCAGTTCGAAATTTTCCAAAGTCTCTAAAATCAAAATCATTATTAAATTTTGAATTGGCTATGAGATTTTCCCACTCTGGACCACTTAGCGGAAACTCCACTATTCGCTTCCCATTAAGGTCAACACTTCCTTGATTTTTATCATGATCTATTGTGAGTAGGATGTGATTCCATTGACCCGCAGGTTTACAAACATCTTTTGAAGGCTCGACCAAATCATATAAAGCTCCGGCTTGATGAAAATTCGGTTTATTTCTGGCATCAGGATGACGCTCGTTATCTATCAGTTGTATTTCAGGTCCCGTGGAGTAGGGTTTAGGAATGTTTTCTCCTTCTTGTACGCCCCAGAAGATACCACTGTTCCCCCCTTCAGAAATGTTCCATTCTATAGAGAGTTGAAAATTTTTATAGATTTTGTCAGTGACAATATCATGAACAAAATCTCCCTTTGGTCTTAAATTGGGGTCAAAGGTTAATACGCCTTTTTTTGCTGTCCAAATTGGTTTAACACCCTTTCTATTATAGCGATGCCATCCTTTTAGTGTTTTTCCATCAAAGAGAGACTCCCATTCTGTTTCAACTTCAACTGATTTGGAAGGTTGAGAAGGAGTATTTGAAAAGAGAGCAAGGGTTAAAAGGGTAAGAAAGAATGTCATAACAGTTTTACTATTTTAAAGGTTTAAAATGTTTTTTAAAAAGGTCTCATCAATTTTTCCTCCTGCAAAGTCATCAAAAGTTTTTTGAGTAGCTTCAATGATATGGCTTTGTATGAAAGGGGCTCCCTCTTTTGCACCTTGCTCAGGACTTTTTATACAACACTCCCATTCCATTACGGCCCAAACATCACAGCCGTATTCTGTAAGTTTAGTAAAAATAGTTTTAAAGTCTATTTGGCCATCGCCTGGTGAGCGGTATCGCCCTGCACGATCAATCCAGTCTCCATATCCTCCAAAAGCTCCCTTTTTACCGTTAGGTTTAAATTCAGAATCTTTTACATGAAAGGATTTAATAAACTCGTGATAGTGGTCAATATATTCTAGATAATCTAACTGTTGTAAGACAAAATGACTCGGATCATAAAGAATGTTGACCCGCTTGTGGTTATTGGTGGCTTCTAAAAAACGCTCGAAGGTTACCCCGTCATGAAGGTCTTCGCCGGGATGAATTTCATAACAAACATCAACACCATTTTCATCGTAAACATCTAGAATGGGATTCCACCTTTTAGCTAATTCTGAAAAGCCGAGTTCTACAAGGCCTTCTGGACGTTGCGGCCATGGATGCCAAGTATGCCAAAGCAATGCTCCAGAAAAAGTAGCATGAGTTTTTAATCCTAATCGGTTACTAGCTTTTGCTGCTTTTTTCATGGTTTCTATTGCCCAAGCAGTTCGAGCTTTTGGATTGTTTTTTACCGCATCAGGGGCAAAATTGTCAAACATCAAATCATAAGCAGGGTGAACTGCTACTAGTTGACCCTGTAGATGGGTTGAAAGTTCAGTGATTTCCAGGCCATAAGAATTTATTTTTCCTTTGAGTTCGTCGCAATAGGTTTGGCTTTCTGCTGCTTTGTCTAAGTCGATGAGAAACGATTCCCAGGTAGGGATTTGAATTCCTTTGTACCCTAGATCTGCAGCCCATTTACAAATCCCATCTAAGGTGTTAAAAGGCGCTTTATTATTAACAAACTGCGCCAGAAAGATCGCGGGGCCTTTTACGGTTTTCATTGCTTGTCTAGGCTTAGCCATATATTTCCTTTTTTATGTGATTCAACAACTTTTTCGATAAAGAGCATTCCTCTAAGTCCGTCGTTCATGGTAGGGTATTCACCATCAAAAGCTTTTTCTTCCCGTAGGGCTTTAGCTACTCCTTTGTAGATATTACCCATTGCATCAAAAATACCCTCGGGATGTCCACCAGGAAGTTTTGTTCCATCAGCAGCAACATCAGAAACATAGGCATTTCCTGGTTTAATAATTTTTTTGGGTTGATCGTCTGTCATGTGGTATAGGTAATTAGGATTTTCTTGCTCCCATTTGAAAGCCCCTTTTTTTCCGTAAACAGCAACAGTAAATCCATTTTCTTCTCCAGTAGCAATTTGACTGGCTCTGATTACCCCTTTGACATTTTCTGAAAAACGAATTAACACGGTTCCATCTAAATCCAAGGGATTGTCCTCGTAAAGCATATTGAGATCAGAGAGTATGGATTGTACTTCCATACCTGTAAGATATTCTGTCATTTGGAATGCATGTGTTCCTATGTCTCCAATACAGGAACTGATTCCGGCTTTTTTAGGATCTAATCTCCATACGGTTTTTCTTACCTCTGGGTCATGAATAACGGGGTTAATCCATCCTTGGTAATATTGAATATCTACTTTTTGAATTTCTCCTAGTTCCCCTGCAGCAATCCTGTGTTTCATGTGACGCACCATAGGGTATCCAGTATAAGTGTAAGTCACAGCAAAGATTGCGTTGTGTTTTTTTTGAAGCGCTTCAAGCTCTAGGGCTTCAGCATAAGAAGTGGTCAACGGTTTTTCACAGATGACATTGAAACCATTTTCCAAAAGTTTCTTGGCCATGGGGAAGTGTAAAAAATTAGGAGTAAGAATGGAAACGACCTCAATGCGTTCGTCTTTGGATTTTTTCACTTCCTGATCCACGAAGGTATCAAAGTCTACATATACTCTTTCGGTATTTACTCCAATATGCTTTGCAAATTTAACATTGTCTTCATAGTTAGGGTTGAAAACTCCTCCTACAATTTCATAGCGATCGTACATATGGGAAGCAACACGATGCAGCACCCCGATTAATGAATCCCCACCGCCTCCTAAGACGCCAAGCCTGATTTTACTCATAATGATTTAATTTTAATGGTTTCGTTTTTAAATAAGAATAAAAATAAGGTTAATACCACAAAAGAAAAAATGGCAGGTTGAATCCAAATGTCTTTCCATAGATGACCTGTTTCAGTAACGTATTGGTCGGTTAACCAACCGGCAAAGCGAAAGCCTATGAGCATTCCTATACCGTAGGTAGCTAGTGTAATTAGGCCTTGAGCTGTGCTTTTATAGGTTTCACCAGCTTTAAAATCAGTATAAATTTGCCCTGATACAAAAAAGAAGTCATAGCATATACCGTGGAGGATGATCCCGAAAAGTAACATCCAAGCTTGAGACCCACTATCTCCAAAAGCAAAGAAGAGGTATCTGACCCCCCAGGCCATGATTCCTACAATCAATGCATTTTTAATCCCATACCGCTTGATGAAAAGAGGGAGCAAGAGAAGAAAGAGAACTTCAGAAATTTGACCTAAAATCATTTTT
>Ga0228619_1000983_pt1 | contig 12641 bp, 14 predicted proteins | sample 22DmetaG_FD_190065 | JGI IMG/M metagenome (GOLD analysis project Ga0228619, IMG submission 190065) | Seawater microbial communities from Monterey Bay, California, United States - 22D | ecosystem: Environmental > Aquatic > Marine > Coastal | place: USA: California | collected 2016-10-12 | reverse complement strand
AACAGGAAAAACAAGAAGAAGTACAAATTAATATATGGCTAAACAAGCAGCAATAGAACAAGAGGGTACCATTATCGAAGCATTGTCCAATGCGATGTTTCGAGTAGAGTTAGAAAATGGTCATGTAGTAACTGCTCATATTTCTGGAAAAATGCGTTTGCATTATATCAAACTATTACCAGGAGATAAAGTCAAATTAGAAATGAGTCCCTATGACTTGACAAAAGCAAGGATCACATTTCGATTTTAAATATAGAAGATACAGGTATGAAAGTAAGAGCATCAATCAAAAAACGCAGTGCAGACTGCAAAATCGTAAGACGTAAAGGACGTCTTTACGTGATAAACAAAAAGAATCCTCGATTCAAACAAAGACAAGGTTAATTATGGCTAGAATATCAGGAGTAGACATTCCCAAGCAAAAAAGAGGGGTTATTTCCCTAACGTACATTTTCGGTATCGGAAGAAGCCGTGCTCAAAGTATCTTAGAAACAGCTAAGATTGATGAAAGCAAAAAAGTACAAGACTGGACAGACGACGAGACTGCACGTATTCGTGAGGCAGTAGGTTCCTTTAAAATTGAAGGAGAATTGCGTTCTGAAGTTCAATTAAGTATAAAACGCTTGATGGATATTGGTTGTTACAGAGGGATACGTCATAGAACTGGACTTCCCTTGCGTGGACAACGAACAAAAAACAACTCTCGTACGAGAAAAGGAAAACGCAAGACAGTAGCAAACAAAAAGAAAGTAACTAAATAACAGTTTCTAATTATGGCTAAAACAGCAAGCAAAAAAAGAAAAGTAATTGTTGAATCAATTGGAGAAGCCCACGTAACGGCATCTTTCAACAATATCATCATTTCTCTTACTAATAATAAAGGTGAAGTAATCGCGTGGTCATCGGCAGGAAAAATGGGCTTTAGAGGATCTAAGAAGAACACTCCCTATGCAGCACAAACAGCTGCGGAAGATTGCGCAAAGACAGCACAAGAAGCTGGATTGCGAAAAGTAAAAGTATTTGTAAAAGGTCCGGGTAATGGTCGTGAATCTGCAATACGTACACTCCACAATAGCGGGATTGAGGTATTGGAAATCGTTGACGTAACCCCACTTCCACACAACGGATGTAGACCTCCAAAAAGAAGAAGAGTTTAATAATTAACACGATCTCGAATAGATCATAAACCATCGAAGGAAGTGACCTTAATTCATGGCGATCCATTCACTAAAAACCAACTAAATGGCAAGATATACTGGTCCAAAAACAAAAATCGCTCGCAAATTTGGTGAGCCCATCTTCGGAGATGACAAATCTTTCGAAAAAAGAAATTATCCTCCTGGACAACACGGAAACGCAAAAAGAAGAGGAAAAAAATCGGAGTACGCTATCCAGCTAATGGAGAAGCAGAAAGCTAAGTTTACCTACGGCATCTTGGAGCGTCAATTCCGTAACCTTTTCGAAAAAGCAAGTAGAAGTAAAGGCGTTACAGGTGAAGTTTTACTTCAATTATGTGAATCAAGATTAGATAACGTGGTTTACCGTTTTGGCTTATCACCCTCAAGAAGCGGTGCAAGACAATTGGTTTCACACCGTCATATAACCGTAAATGGTTCCATAGTGAATATCCCATCCTACCAAGTAAAAGTAGGTGATGTAGTAGGCGTTAGAGAGAAATCAAAAACGATGAACATCATTGTAGAAGCAAAAGGGAAAGATGCGTCAGCATATGAATGGTTGAGTTGGAATAAAGATCAACTACAAGGGACTTATGTTAGCCTCCCAGAGCGCTTACAAATCCCAGAGAACATCAAAGAACAACTCATCGTAGAATTATACTCTAAATAAGCAAACGGAAGCAAACTATGGCAATATTGAATTTTCAAAAACCCGATAAAGTAATCATGATCGACTCTTCAGAGTTCGAAGGCAAATTTGAATTTCGCCCTCTTGAACCTGGGTATGGATTGACAGTTGGAAATGCGCTCAGACGTGTTTTATTATCTTCATTGGAAGGTTTTGCAATTACTTCTGTAAAACTTGAAAACGTAGAACACGAATTTTCAACGATCTCTGGAGTAGTAGAAGATGTAACAGAAATTATTCTCAACCTTAAGCAAGTTCGTTTTAAAAGACAAATTGAGGAAACAGAAGAAGAAAAAGTATCCATTTCAATTGGTGGTCAAGAGCAACTTAAAGCTGCAGACTTTCAAAAGTTTATCTCTGGCTTTCAAGTATTGAACCCTGATTTGGTTATTTGTAATCTCGAAAAGAGTGTTCAACTCAATATGGAGATCACTATCGAAAAAGGTAGAGGTTATGTTCCTGCTGAAGAAAATAAAAAAACCAATGCAGAATTAGGTGTTATCGCAATCGATTCTATTTTTACACCCATCAAAAATGTAAAATACAGCATTGAAAACTTTCGTGTAGAACAAAAAACAGACTATGAAAAACTTGTTTTTGAAATCATTTCGGATGGATCTATTCATCCTAAAGATGCCTTAACGGAAGCTGCAAAAACCTTAATTCATCATTTCCTTTTATTCTCTGATGAGCGTATTACGCTTGAAGCTGATGAAATAGCTCAGACAGAAACTTATGATGAAGAATCACTTCACATGCGTCAGTTGTTAAAAACAAAACTCATCGATATGGATTTATCAGTCCGTGCGTTGAACTGTTTAAAAGCTGCTGAAGTAGATACTCTTGGTGACTTGGTATCTTACAACAAAAACGATTTGATGAAATTCAGAAACTTTGGTAAAAAATCCTTGACAGAGTTAGAAGAATTAGTAGTGCTCAAAGGTCTTTCATTTGGAATGGACCTTGCCAAGTACAAACTGGATAAAGATTAATTTACATTTTTAAAGTAAAAAAATGAGACACGGAAAAAAAGTAATGCATTTGGGGCGCAAAACAGCGCATAGAAGATCTATGTTAGCAAACATGGCTTGTTCCTTAATAGAGCACAAACGCATCAATACAACTGTAACCAAGGCTAAAGCACTCAAGCAATTTATTGAGCCTATTATCACGAAGTCTAAATCTGATACTACACACAACAGAAGACTTGCATTTTCGTCTCTAAGAGATAAAAATGCTGTGGCAGAATTGTTTAGAGAGATTGCGGTCAAAGTTGGTGATCGTCCTGGAGGCTATACACGTGTGATAAAACTTGGAAACCGACTGGGAGACAATGCCTCTATGGCGATGATCGAATTGGTAGACTTCAACGAAGTTTATAATTCAGAAGCTAAACCAAAGAAAAAGTCTCGTAGAAGAGGAGCAAATAAGGCTAAAACAACTGCACCCAAAGCAACAGAAGTAGCTGAAACAGAAGAAGTAGTTGAGCAAGTAGAAGCTACTCCTGCAACTGATGATGGAAAAGAACAGGCTGCTGATGTGCCAGCACAGGAAACAGCTGCACCAACTGAAGAAGCCCCAGTTGCTGAAGCTCCTTCAGAAAAGGATGAAAAGAAAAATGAATAAACACGTTTTTTCTTAATCCCAATAATATTAAAGGATAAACGTTTTAGTTTATCCTTTTTTTTGGTTTATCTTGTAGTTAAATTATGGAATACAGATCTAAAAAAAAGGCATTCGTTCTCTTGGCAGATGGCACCCTGTTTTTTGGGAAATCGATCGGGATTGAAGGAAGTGCATTTGGAGAAATTTGCTTTAACACTGGGATGACCGGTTATCAAGAAATCTTTACTGATCCTTCTTACTTTGGTCAGTTAATGGTTACTACAAACACACATATTGGAAATTATGGTGTTTTGGATGAAGAATCCCAGTCAAAAGGTGTTAGCATTGCAGGTTTAATTTGCAAGGACTTTAGTTTCAATTACTCACGCCCTAATGCGGAAAAGTCATTGTACGACTATTTGGAAGAACACAAATTGGTCACCATATCCGATGTTGATACCCGAGCTTTGATGAATTATATACGTGAAAATGGAGCGATGAATGCGGTCATATCTTCGGAAGTAGGTCAAGAAGAGCGTCTTTTGAAAGTTTTATCTGAAGCCCCCAGTATGGAAGGCTTGGAATTAGCATCTAAGGTTTCTACCAAAGAAGCCTATACCATAGGCAGTCCCGATTCCAAATATAAAATCGCTGCTTTGGATCTAGGTATAAAACAAAACATCCTATATCATATGGTAAATCGGGATATGTATGTTAAAGTCTTTCCCTATGATACACCCTTTGAAACTTTAGAAGCCTGGAATCCTGATGGTTATTTTATATCAAACGGACCTGGAGATCCAGAGCCCCTCAAAGGAGCACAAGCTGTAGCCAAGGCTATTATTGATAAAAACAAACCTTTATTTGGGATTTGTTTAGGACATCAAATCATTGCACTAGCCAATGGGATACCCACCTTTAAAATGTTTAACGGACATCGTGGAATCAACCACCCTGTAAAAAACTTGCTTACAGGAAAAGGAGAAATTACTTCACAAAATCACGGATTTGCAGTAGAAATGGAAGCTGCTAAAGTACATCCTGAGATTGAAATCACCCATGTACATCTTAACGATGAGACCCTTGCGGGTATGCGGATGAAAAACAATAAATGTTTCTCAGTCCAATACCACCCCGAGGCTGGTCCTGGTCCAAATGATGCTACTTATCTTTTCGACACCTTTAAAGACTACATAAACAATTAAAACCAAAAATAGAATTTAAACCAAATGAGTATAATTATTAGCGTACATGCAAGACAGATCTTTGATTCCAGAGGAAATCCAACTGTTGAAGTTGATGTCATTACAGAAAATGGAATATTAGGAAGGGCAGCAGTTCCCTCAGGGGCATCAACAGGAGAACACGAGGCAGTTGAACTTCGTGACGGTGGAAACGCCTACATGGGAAAAGCTGTTGGAAAAGCGATAGACAACGTCAATAAAATAATTGCTCAAGAAATTGTGGGGACATCAGTCTTTGAACAAGAGGAAATCGATAGTGCAATGATAAACCTAGACGGGACCCCGAATAAGTCAAAACTAGGGGCTAATGCCATCTTAGGCGTTTCTCTAGCAGTTGCTAAAGCAGCTGCGAACGAGATAGGTTTGCCTCTTTACAGATACATTGGAGGAGTAAGTGCTAAGACCTTACCTGTTCCTATGATGAATATCATAAACGGAGGCTCACATTCAGATGCTCCTATAGCGTTTCAAGAATTTATGGTAATGCCTGTTGGAGCGAAAAGCTTTACCCATGCAATGCAAATGGGTTCTGAGATTTTCCATCATTTAAAAAAAGTATTACACGATAGAAAGTTAAGCACCGCAGTTGGTGATGAAGGAGGTTTTGCACCTGAACTAGAGGGTACAGAAGACGCATTAGATACGATTATCAAGGCAATCGGTAACGCTGGTTATAAAGCAGGTTCAGAAGTCATGATAGCATTAGATTGTGCTGCAGCAGAATTTTTTGAAAAGGGTGTTTACGACTACACCCTTTTTGAAGGCGATAAGGGAGTTAAGCGAAGTTCAGAAGAGCAAGCCACTTACCTAGCAGAATTAGCGAATAAATACCCTATCATTTCTATAGAAGACGGAATGGATGAAAACGATTGGGAAGGATGGAAATTCCTAACCGAAAAAGCTGGAGACCGAGTTCAACTGGTAGGAGATGACCTTTTTGTAACGAATGTAGAACGTCTCGGAAAAGGTATTGAAAAAGGGATTGCAAATTCGATTTTAATTAAAGCAAATCAAATTGGAACCTTATCAGAAACCATTGCAGCAGTTGAAATGGCGCACAGAGCGGGATATACTTCGGTAATGTCTCATCGCTCTGGAGAAACAGAAGATAATACAATAGCAGATTTAGCAGTAGCCTTAAACACTGGACAAATAAAAACAGGTTCTGCTTCGCGTAGTGACAGAATGGCCAAATACAACCAGCTATTAAGAATAGAGGAAGAGCTAGGGGAACTTGCATTTTTCCCTAATGAAAAAGCATTTAAGCACCTGTAGAATAGAAACCATCCCAAATTCAAAAAAAGAGAACTTATGAGTGAAACAGTTAAACTGACGTACAAAGACAAAAATTATGAGTTTCCTTTAGTAGAAGGGAGCGAAGATGAAAAAGGAATTGACATCAAGACACTACGCGCTCAAACAGGTTTGATTACTTATGATCCTGGTTACAAAAATACGGGCTCTTGTAAAAGTGCAATAACGTTTCTGAATGGAGAAGAAGGGATTTTACGCTATCGAGGCTATTCTATAGAAGAGTTATGTGATAAGGCTAGTTTTATAGAAGTCGCTTTCTTGTTGATTTTTGGTGATATGCCCACTACCAAAGAATTAGAGCTATTGAATTCAGAAATAAGAAAAGATTCTTTAGTAGATGAAGATTTAAAATCTATTTTAAAGAGTTTTCCAAAGTCTGCACACCCTATGGGAATACTGTCTTCTCTTACATCTGGACTGATAGCCTTTAATCCGAGTTCTGTTGATATTGAATCTGCAGAAGACATGAGAGAAGCCATTATCATGCTGATGGCTAAATTTCCTATCTTAGCCTCTTGGACACACAGAAAGGTAAAAGGATTACCTTTAAATTATGCAAATACTTCTCTTTCTTATGTAGAGAACATTGCGCATATGATGTTCAAATTACCTCATCAAGATTTTGAACCTAGTCCAGTTGTGGTTAATGCTTTGAATAAACTATTAATACTTCACGCTGATCACGAACAAAATTGTTCTACCTCAACGGTTCGAATAGTAGGTTCTTCACACGCAGGGCTATTTGCCTCAGTATCTGCTGGTATTTCTGCTCTTTGGGGCCCCCTTCACGGTGGAGCTAACCAAGCAGTTATTGAAATGTTAGAAGCTATTAAAGCAGACGGTGGGGATACCAAAAAATACATGGCAAAAGCCAAAGATAAGAATGATCCTTTCCGACTTATGGGCTTCGGTCACCGTGTTTACAAAAACTTTGACCCAAGAGCTCGAATCATTAAAAAAGCTGCAGATGAAGTCTTAGAGGAATTAGGAATCAATGATCCTGTATTGGAGATCGCTAAAGGGCTTGAAAAAGAGGCTCTTAATGATCCTTATTTCATTGAGCGTAAGTTGTACCCAAATGTAGATTTTTACTCTGGAATAATTTATCGCGCTCTGGGAATACCCACAGAAATGTTTACAGTAATGTTTGCTTTAGGAAGACTTCCTGGTTGGATCGCACAGTGGTCTGAAATGAGAAAGAATAATGAGCCAATAGGTAGACCTCGTCAGATTTATACAGGTTCTAATCAAAGAAATATTTAAGGGATTACAAATCTTCTAAGGAAGGTGGAGCATTCAGAATTTTCTGATCATTAATTTTTTTAAAGAATTTATGGATTCCCTGCTTATCTGCCATCACTTTAATAAAGTGCTGATCCATATAAATAGAATACTCCCGTGCTTTGCCTTTGTATATTTTTAATTTAAAATAGGGGATTATGAGACCATAAGTTTCCAGTAAACTTCTAAATCTTACAATGATTCCTAAAGGACGGAGTTCAATATTGCAACTGTTAAGATTGTGATCTAAAATCAAAAGATTGTGAATATCAATTGATGTACTAATAATCATGAGTTTCTGTGAACCAATTCCGTCTAGTTCCCAACGCTTTTGTAGTGAAAAAGGCTTCCCTAAGGCTTCGTCTATCCGTTTTTTTTGGGTCGGATCGTTATATGAGATATTCAATAGCATTTTGTATAAAGATAAGCCTTAAAACTAGGTAGGCATAATCAATTGATAATAATTATCTTTGTCGCCAAATTGTCCTATGCATATAGATTATAACCATCATTTTGAAGCTCCCATAAAAAGTTTTTTGGCATCAGAATTTCAAGTTGAAATAAATACTTTAGAATTTCAAACTACAAGAAAAGAATTTGAAGGAGATATAACACTATTGGTTTTTCCTTTACTTAGAGCTATAAAGACCAATCCAGAACAATTGGCTGAATCTATTGGGAATCACTTGGTACAAAATAATGACAACATTATCGCTTTTAATGTAGTTAAAGGATTTTTAAACTTGAGTTTAGGCGATGCATTTTATTTGAAGCAGTTTCAATTCATTTTTGAAATAAACAATTATGGACATCTATCCCCAAATAAAGATGCAGCAACTATAATGGTTGAATTTTCATCACCAAACACCAATAAACCCCTCCATTTAGGCCATATTCGAAATAATGTTTTAGGGTATTCAGTTTCTAAAATCCTAGAGGCAAACGGAAATCGAGTAATAAAAACACAGATTATAAACGATCGAGGAATTCATATTTGTAAATCTATGGTAGCCTGGAAAAGGTTTGGATCTGGAGAAACCCCAGAACAGGCTGGTATAAAAGGAGATCAATTAGTAGGTAAGTATTACGTAATCTTTGATGCCGCTTATAAAAAAGAAATAGCCATCCTAGTTTCAGAGGGTATGGATGAAGATGAAGCCAAACAAAAGTCACCTTTAATTCTAGAAGCTCAAGAAATGCTTCGCCTTTGGGAATCTGGTGATCAAGAAGTAAGATCCCTTTGGCAACGCATGAATCAATGGGTCTACGATGGATTTGAAGTCACCTATAAAAACTTAGGAGTTGCTTTTGACTCCTATTATTATGAGAGTGAAACTTATTTGCTTGGAAAAGAAATTATCGATAAAGGATTAGCTGAAAAGATTTTTTATAAGAAAGATGATGGCTCAGTTTGGGTTGACCTTACTAACGAAGGTTTAGATGAAAAACTTCTATTACGTTCCGACGGTACCTCTGTTTACATGACCCAAGACTTAGGCACAGCCTTAAAACGCGTACAAGACGAACCTCAGCTTAATGGAATGGTTTACACAGTGGGTAATGAACAAGATTACCACTTTAAAGTACTATTTTTAATCCTTCAAAAATTAGGATTCGATTGGGCTCAAGCATTATATCATTTGAGTTATGGTATGGTAGATTTACCCAGTGGGAAGATGAAAAGCAGGGAAGGAACTGTTGTAGATGCGGATGATTTAATGACAACTATGATTTCGCAGGCTAAAACCATTTCTGAATCAGTGGGAAAACTAGATGATTTGACTGTAAAAGATCGAAAGGATTTATTTCGAAGAATAGCATTAGGGGCGTTAAAATATTTTATACTTAAAGTAGATCCGAAAAAAAGTATTCTTTTCGATCCTGAAGCTTCCATAGATTTTAACGGAAATACAGGTCCTTTTATTCAATATACTCATGCGAGAATTAAAACCCTAATTAAACTTGCTACTACAAAAATTACAACAATAGATTTAGGAATCATTCTTGAAACAAAGGAACGTGAGTTGATTAAGCAATTAGGACGCTATCCAGAAGCAGTACGTTTAGCAGCAGAACAATTTAGTCCAGCAATAATAGCCAATTATTTATTTTATTTGGTTAAAAGTTACAATACCTTTTATCAAAATGTAACTGTTTTGGGAAGTAAAGATCCTGAACAGAAAAATTTTAGAATTGCTTTGTCTAAAAAAGTTGCAGAGGTTATTTCAAACGCCTCTAGTCTCCTGGGGATACAGGTTCCTGATAACATGTAAAAAAAAATCGCTCCGAGGAGCGATTTTTTATCTTTTTCAAAGCATTTTTTCCTATAAAGGAATTATTTTGATTGAACTGCAAGGTTATATACAACCAATCCAAATCCAATCTTGTTGATCGCATCCCCGACGTTATAAACAACATCCATAGGAAGACCACCAAAAATTCCACTGTACCATCCTTCAGTTCCAGCCATATATCCAATTGGATAAATTGCCCAACCTACTAGAACGAACCAGCAAAGCGTTTTGTGAGCAGATTGAACTGCACCACCTGCAGAAGCAGCTAGTTTAGCGGCTCCACCCATCCAAATTTCATATACAATCCAGAAGTAAGCGATCCCTGATACAAGCCCCCATACAGCAGGACCTGATCCTGAAGTATAAACAGCCTCACCAAAGTATCCAGTTACTAACATGACTATTGAAGCAAAAATCATTTTCCACATCAATTGTTTAGTAGCTCCTGCTGCTTTTAGAATTAAATAGAATTCAACACACATTAATGGTACGGTAAGAACCCAGTCCACATATCTAAAGAATGTAGGTGAAGTCATATTAGTTGCCCAATAGTCACGCATGTACCAGTAGTGTACTGCTGCAATGAACGTAATTAAACCTGACACCAAAATAGAAGTTTTCCATTTGTTGTCAAATGAGTTCATTGAAAGAAAGAAGAACGCTGATGCTGCCATCATCGCCATACAACCTACGAAGAAAGTAAAACCTACGTAGTCATCTGTGGCCATCGCTGGCGCTACAGTCATTAAGCTTAGAATTTTTTCCATGATTAAATCAATTATTTATTTTTGTTTAGATAAATTTAAAAAAAATTAAACTTATTTACTTTATTTTTAATAATTATTTTTCTGTGAAAGCATTAACTTCTTCATTTACAATACCTAAAAAGGTTAATTTTTCTCATTTAATTACGCTGTTTTGTGTCTTTTTTGTGCTTTTTGCACCTGAAAAATGGCAAAATATCATTTCAATATTGGGAATATTGAGCTTTGGAATCCTTCATGGAGCGAATGATCTTAAGATTTTATCCAAAAAAGTGACTCATAAAAGTAGTTTTTTGGGGATCCCTTTTTGGGTTATATATATAGGAGTGGTTTTGTTAGGTATTTCAATTTTTTACTTTATACCAGGGGTGGCACTCCTAACTTTTGTTTTAGTCAGTTGTTATCACTTTGGGGAACAGCACTGGCATAAAAAATTAGAAATGCGAAAGGGTCATTCTCTTTTCTTTAGTATTTATGGGGCTTTAATTTTCCTTATGCTATTTAATTTTCATTATAACGAAGTTGCAGATGTAATTTTTCAAATCTCATCTGTGCAAATTCCTTATAATTTCTTTTGGATCTCATTGCTTATATGTGCAAGTTTATTTTTTGTTTTAACAGGATTCAATTTTAAATTCTATAAGCAATTCTTAGAGGAATGGATGTTGTTGGGTCTCTTAGCACTGTTGTTTTACAAGGGGACTTTATTGTTTGGTTTTGGATTGTATTTTGTTCTGTGGCATAGTCTTCCATCTTTAAGCTCACAAGTGAATTATCTCTATGAAAAGAAAACCTCTAAATCTTATAAAGAATACTTTAAATCTGCTTTTTTCTATTGGATTTTAGCTCTTGTAGGATTGATTGTATTTTATTTTTTTGGGGTTCTTCCCAAAAATCAATATCTCTCTGTTTTTTTCTCTTTTCTAGCCGCTATAACATTCCCTCATGTTGTAGTAATGGGATTAATGTTTGAGTCACATAAGAACCCATAGTAATTAATTTATAAGCATTGCTTACTTTTGTTTTAAATAATAAAATCTAGATATAAAATGTTCGATAATCTCAGTAGTAAATTTGACAAAGCCTTTCAAGTTCTTAAGGGTCATGGAAAGATTACAGAGATAAATGTTGCTGAAACTTTAAAAGAAGTCAGAAGGGCATTATTGGACGCAGATGTCAATTTTAAAATTGCGAAAGAATTTACTGTTAGGGTCAAAGAAAAGGCTTTAGGTCAAAAAGTTTTAACCAGTTTGCAACCCGGTCAATTGATGGTCAAAATTGTTAAAGACGAATTGACTGAACTAATGGGCTCTGAGGTCGCAGAAGTTAACTTAGAAGATAAACCTGTTGTCATTTTGATGTCTGGGCTTCAAGGTTCTGGAAAAACGACCTTCTCTGGAAAACTAGCACTACATCTTCAAAAAAAGCATAAAAAAAAGCCATTATTGGTTGCTTGTGATGTTTACCGTCCTGCTGCTATTGATCAGCTGGTTGTTGTTGCAGAACAAGTAGGTGCTGGTCTTTACGAAGATCGTAATGAAAAAGATCCTGTAAAAATCGCTAAAGCTGCCTTAGCCAAAGCGAAACAAGATCAACATGATGTTGTCATTATAGATACCGCAGGTCGTTTAGCTATTGATGAAGTTTTAATGGACGAGATTAAAGCCATCCACAAAGCAGTTCAACCCTCTGAAACACTTTTTGTAGTAGACTCAATGACGGGTCAAGACGCCGTAAATACAGCCAAAGCGTTTAATGATCTATTAAATTTTGACGGTGTCATTCTCACAAAATTAGATGGGGATACTCGTGGAGGGGCCGCCCTATCTATTAAGTCAATAGTAGATAAGCCCATCAAATTTATCGGTACTGGAGAAAAGATGGAGGCTTTAGATGTTTTTTATCCCGATCGTATGGCCGACAGAATTCTCGGGATGGGAGATGTAGTTTCTTTAGTTGAACGTGCACAGGAACAATTTGATGAAGAACAGGCTCGTCGAATCAATAAAAAAATTGCAAAAAATCAATTTGGATATGACGATTTCCTATCTCAAATACAACAGGTTAAAAAGATGGGTAATATGAAAGACCTGATGGGGATGATTCCTAGAATGGGTAAAATGACAAAAGACATTGAAATTGATGACAACGCCTTTGCAGGAGTAGAAGTTATTATTGGTTCGATGACTCCAAAGAACGTTCCCAACCCCAACTTATGAATCACAGCAGAAAAGTTCGTATTGCTAAAGGTTCAGGAAAATCTATTCAAGAGG
>Ga0228619_1000955_pt1 | contig 12830 bp, 8 predicted proteins | sample 22DmetaG_FD_190065 | JGI IMG/M metagenome (GOLD analysis project Ga0228619, IMG submission 190065) | Seawater microbial communities from Monterey Bay, California, United States - 22D | ecosystem: Environmental > Aquatic > Marine > Coastal | place: USA: California | collected 2016-10-12 | reverse complement strand
GTATGACGACTGCCCTGATATTGATGCATCAGGATATGATCTAAACAACGACGGGTGTATTGATGACTCCGATGGAGACGGTGTGCTGGATGATGAAGATGAATGCTACACAGAAGAAGATTCTTGGCCGGTTATGACAGATGGATGTTACCATCCTGACCAACCCCCTATCATCCACCTCTTGAGCATCCCGGAAAACGGAACGGCTTGGGTTGACCTCTTCTCTATGGAATGGAGCGTGAGTGATCCGGATGGGGATGGTTATCGTTCCGGCGCCCAGCTGGTTTATTCAAACAATTCAAATTACAGCATCACGGACTGTCAATACCAACATACCACTAATCAAACCATGAAATGTATTTGGGAAAATCCAGCCGACCTCCCCTTACAGTATCTCGAGGATGGGTTTTTTGTTCTCCAAATTTTCGTTCAGACCACCAACAAATCTCCTGCAGCCTCTGATGAAATTCTTGTTGTCAATACTACAATGAACATCACCATTGAACGCTTAATCTTGGGTGAAAAAGCGGATACAGCGCCGGTCTTAATCGTTACAAAATCCTCTCCTCCATTAGTTCGGTGGGCGTTGATTGGAACATTGCTCGCTGCAATCACCAGTTTTTGGTGGTCAAAACGGCAACTGAGATACAAAGCGGAGGGGGAACTTTCGGCACCATTCGCCCAAACAGAAAAAGGTAGAGAGATTTTCCAAGAACAAGAAGAGTAAACAATGCACTGCTCTTCACTTCTAACTATGAGGGGTGTTGATTCCAACCCAATTTCACAAGGTGAACCTTGAAGGTTGGTGGCATACTCGGAGGTATGTCCGCAAGTCGGAAGGTGAACAAAAATGAGCGACCGCCTATATGTTGGAATTGACCTAGGAACCTACCAATCAACCATTGCTTCAAGCGCTGGGAAAATGCACACCATTGAGACCGTCGTTGGTCGTCCAAAGGACCCTGTTGCACGTAATTTCCTCGGACGCGATGTCCTGTTTGGTGATGACGCCCTCAAAAACAAGCTCGCTTGCAATCTTTACCGCCCAATGGCCGCCGGAGTTACACAAGACGATGAAGCCAATCTCGCAGCAGCAAAGGCATTCGTTTCCCACTTGCTTGAAACCGTTGACCCAGAAGAATTCGACGAAGTTCTTGGAGTCATCTGCTCCCCAAGCCACGTTTCCTTTACCGACAAATCCAACCTCGTAGCAACTCTACGAGGACAAGTTAACGCCATTATGGTCGTTACCGAGCCTTTTGCAACTGCATATGGAATTGATGAAATCGCAGGTTCAATCGTTGTTGACATCGGCGCTGGAACAACTGACATCGCTCGTGTCTACGGAACTTTCCCAACTGACGAAGACCAAGTCACCATCACTGAAGCCGGAGACTGGTTGGACTTGGAACTCATGACTCTTATTCGCAAGAAGTACACAGGAGCTCAAGTCACCAAAGACATGGTCCGAAAGTGGAAGGAAGCATCCTCCTACGTTGGTGGCGATGTCCGTGAAGTTACCGTTGAACTCTCTGTTGACGGAAAGCGACAAGTTGTTGACATTGGTGATTTGATCCAAGAAGCGTGTGAACTCATTATCCCAAAGATTGGGAATGCTATCAAGCGTAACGTTGCGGGCGCAGACCCTGAATACCAACCAATTCTCCGAAACAACATCATCCTCTCTGGCGGAGGCTCCCTCATCGATGGATGTGCTGAGCGAATCGCTGCAGAAATCTCTGATATTGGAGATGTTCGTGTCTGGTGTGTTGAAGACCCAATCAACTCAGTGGCTGCTGGTGCTTTGAAACTCGCCAGTGAAATGCCTGATGACATGTATACCTCCATCAACTGATTCGGCACTCTTCAAAGGGTCTCAAATCAGCACTGCTTAGCCCTGTCGTGGCGGGAAGGTTCAAGTGTGGTTAATACGCGATGAGCAACCGTATGACGGTAGATGCTTCATCTCCTGGTGGAATTCGTCGGGTTGGAACCTCGACCAACGATGAGCGAGCAGCCCTTGAGGGAATGCTGAAAGGGTATCCGATTGAGCAACTCGTTGACGAGGTACTCATCGCTTGGGATGAGCTCGCAAAACGAAACGATGAACTCGTTACTGTCAAGCAGCGTCTACGTGTGGTAGAATTGGATTTGGCCGAGCGCCACGACCAGGTTGCACCTGAACTTGCCAAACTAGCTGAATCAGAACAGGCGTTGCGGGAAGCAGATGCGAAAATCATTCACATTGAACGCGTACTAGCGGACACCAAGGCTGAATTATCATCTCAACAATCTTCTCTTTCCCAACAAGAACGGTCTTCAATGGAAGATGAAGTATCTCAATTACGAGACCTCACCACCCAGCAAGACGAGGTTATCGGTGAAATGGAAGGACGCATTTCGCAAATGGTTGAAGCACTTGAGCGAGCCGCTGATGCTGGTTTAACATCTGTTACGGCTGAAGAAGTTCGCTTGCTAAAGAATCAGGTCGACGAGAAGAAGCGCCAACTCGAAGTTGAGAAGGCTGCTGCCGAAGCACTTGAGGAAGAGCGCCAACGATTGAGAGATATTGCCGACCGTCTTCGTGGACTCTTGGATGCGCGTGACCGCCGTCTAGGAGAACTTGAGGAGCAATTGGAGCGCGTCATGCAGGGCCCACGCTCCGTTTCCGCAGAACACGATTACCTCGTTGAGCAAATTGAAGAACTCAAGCGTCGCCTTCTTGAACGTAATCGGGAATATGAATCATTGCGCCGACGAGAACGACGCCTTCACAACGATGTGTTTGAGCGTGATGAGCGTTTGCAACAGATTACACTCACCATGACCGATCTCGAATCCGCACTCCAAGACCGGACTGCTGAATTGCGTGAATTAGAAGACCAGCGCAGTTCAATGGAGCATGAATTACATTCTGCGCGACGAAGCGAACGCACCCGTGAAGTTGTTGGACGGGTCTTTGCAGATTCACTCTCCCTTGTGCGAAGTCATGAAAGCCGCGAATTAAAGCGAGAACTCTATGCAAATGCACCTGACGTTGAGCGTACTATTGAAGCGCCTTCTACCGAAGATATGACTCGGCTGGCAGAAGGAAGTGAATTGGAGCTCAACACGAAGGAAACGGTTCTTGAGAAAGGCATGGATGTTGAGGGAGTAAGGCCTCCATCTCCTGGTGGAACCGGAGATCCTGTTCTCTTTGATGAAGAAAACGAATGAATCCTTCAGTTGCTTGAACAAGCACCGACCAGACTTTGGAGACGATTACGGAGTTCTTCTATTGATGCCGCATCTTCGGTAACGGTACCTGTAACGACCCAGTCCGCACCAGCTTCAATCGCAGCCTCAACATCAGAAGAAGTTCGTAAACCACCACCTACAATCAGTGTTAGCCCTTCAACCTCTTTTGCTTTCTTAATCAAATCGATGTGAACGGGTGAACTTGCTCCGCTTCCTGCCTCTAAGTATAACAGAGAAAATCCGTACATTTTAGCGCAGAGGGCGTAAGCGTGAACCAATTCAACATCCGTAGGTTGAAGCAACTCCGCAGCACCAACTTCGCCAACACGACCGCCTGGGGCGCAGACGACATATCCTGTTGGTAGGGCTTCAACACCAAACTTCTCCAAGTATGGAGCGCCTCGAATTTGTTCTCCAACCAAAAATTCTCGTTTTGTTGAATTCATGAGCATCATAAATGTGATTGCGTCCGCAGCAGGAGACAGGGCATGAGCGCCCCCTGGAAACAGAACTACGGGGATATCCCACTGAGATTCATCGCCTTCGGGGTCTTGGCTGGATGCGAACATTCTCAACTCAAAGGCTTCTTGGATGGCTTGACACGTTGAATGGACAATGTTGTCGGGTGTGTCGGTTGATCCTCCAACGAAAACCATTTTGGAACCGGATTCTACAGCAACCATTGCCCTTTGGGCTGCTATATCGGGGCTTTGCTTTGCTGGATCAATAAGCGTGATGTGGCGAGCGGCGTGATTGCCTCTGCGCACTTTTTCCAAAACTGTGGTCTCTCCGACGTGCATGGCCCTCGGTTCACCGTCACGGCGGGCAGGGCATAGGACTTACGCTAGCAAGCGATTTCAACGGGAGGCTTCTCAAAGCCCCCCATCGTCCCAAGAACATGAGCGAGAGTGGGCCGTTTCGGCGATTGCTAACTTACATGAGTCCTCACAGGGCAACTATTCGGCTTGCTTCGTTCTGCTCGATATTCAACAAAATATGGGACCTCGCACCCCCGCTATTGATTGGATTAGCGGTCGATGTTGTTGTTCTCAAGGAAGATTCCCTGCTTGCGTCATATGGTTTGGTTGACCCTTGGCACCAACTTATTCTCCTTTCTGTGCTTACTTTTCTCATATGGGGCCTTGAATCTCTTTTCGAATATTTTTATGGCATCTTGTGGAGGAACTTGGCCCAAACAGTCCAACATGAACTACGGCTTGATACCTTTGACCATGTCCAACAACAGGGCATGGGATGGTTTGATGAGCGACAGAAAGGAGACATTCTCGCTATTCTCAACGATGACATCAACCAGCTTGAACGGTTTTTGGACAAGGGTGCAAATGATTTGCTTCAGGTGAGTACCACCGTACTGGTTGTTGGAGCCGTTTTCTTGATGATTTCATGGGAAGTTGCCCTTTTCGCTGTGCTTCCGATCCCCCTCATCGTATGGGGTTCGTTCCGGTATCAGCGCAGTCTTGAGCCAAGATATGCAAAGGTGAGAAGCACCGCAGGAAAGATGAATGCACTTCTTGAAAACGACTTATCGGGAATGTCAACCATCCAGTCCTTTACCGCTGAAGAGCGCGAAATGAAGCGTGTTGAAGCGTTGAGTAACGAATACCGAGACGCCAACCGAGAAGCTATTCGCTTGTCTGCAGCATTTACACCACTTATTCGGATGGCCATTCTTTGTGGATTTACTGCCACACTACTGCTTGGAGGTTGGATGGCCCTTGAAGGCACACTTGCCATCGGCGCATACTCCGTTCTGGTATTCATGACGCAGCGACTTCTTTGGCCTCTTACTCGGCTGGGTGAAACCTTCGACCTTTACCAGCGAGCTATGGCTTCTTCCACTCGCGTATTGGACGTGCTCACCTCGCCTACAGAAGTCAAGCAAGGCGTATATGAACCTGAATTAAAGGACATAGCAACTTCAAACATCGTTCTTAATGACGTAACCTTTGCTTATCCTGAGCGTGACAATGTTTTCTCCAATCTTAATCTGGAATTGGAAGCAGGGCATACAACTGGTGTTGTTGGCTCTACAGGCGCTGGAAAAACAACGCTAGTTCGGCTCTTACTGCGCTTTGCTGAGCCCACATCCGGGGAGATAACATGGTCGGGGGCGCCCATCCCAGATTGGAGGTTAAGCCATTTACGCTCGTCAATTGCAATGGTTGACCAACACATCACGCTATTTCCAACGACCATAATGGAAAACATTCGATATGGGAATCCCGACTGCACTGATGATGAAGTCAAAGAGGCTGCTGCTACTGCGGAAGCAACCGGATTTATTGGGGAACTGCCTGACGGGTGGGATACCATGGTCGGAGAAGGTGGTCATCGGCTTTCTGGCGGTCAGCGTCAACGGCTTGCAATCGCTCGTGCTGTTCTCAAAGACGCCCCGCTGTTAGTCTTGGACGAAGCTACCTCCGCCGTGGATAACGAAACTGAAGCCGCACTCCAGCGTTCAATTGGCCGGATTTCAAAGGACAGGACAACGGTCATCATAGCCCACCGACTTTCTACAGTACGAAATGCGCATCGAATCTTGGTTTTTGAAAATGGAAAGGTCATTGAAGATGGAAGTCATGATGAGTTGGTTCAACTGAAAGGAACCTATGCTCGCCTCTGGGACGTGCAGACTGGAATTTCATCACCTTCCGTTCAATGAAAACAGCGTATAGCGGTCGGTTTTGCCTTTTTTTGCCGTAGTAAGAAAAAAACATCACTTTATATCCGCGATAACGCCGAGAACGCACTGAGAACCATGATAAAAGATAAGTTTTCTAAGACCACAAGCCTGCTGTTAATCGGAACTATTGCCCTTGCGATGGCCGGAACGGTCAGCGCAGCGGACATCATTGACCCAGCTAAGGAATACAAAAATGACACCATGGGTCTCATCACGTTCTTCCTGTTCTTCGTAGGTTACATCTCAATGGGTGCAGCCTTCGTCTTCTTCATGAGTGAGCGTAGTAACGTAGCCCCTGAATACCGAACAACAATGACCATCTCGGCATTGATTGTTGGTATCGCTGCATTCCACTATTATTACATGCGAGGCGTTTACACCGACCTGGGTACCGTCTCGATTGAGTACCGTTACATGGATTGGATCATTACAGTTCCATTGATGGCTTTGAAGTTCCCTTCCCTGGTTGGTAAGGATGCCATTACCGACGAGAAGTTCCTCGGTATGGGCTTTACCGGCATTTGTTTCACTGGTGCACTCATCATGATTGGATTTGGATACCTCGGTGAATCGGGTGTCATTTCAGGAATCGCAGGACTCGTGCTCGGTGGTGTTGGATGGGCAATGATTATTGTTGCTACAGGCACTCCATGGACATCCGGAAAGGGAGTCGACAACTCGAAAATCAAGCCAGAACTCTTGTGGAGCGCTAACGCACTTCGCTGGTTCATCGTAGTAGGATGGGTCATCTACCCCTTCGGGTACATGTTCAACCCAGCCGTCAATATGATTGACGCCGGAACAAGCGGTGAAGAAGCTATGGCAATTGCCTACAACATTGCAGACATCATCAACAAGATCGGATTCGGTATTGTCGCATGGATTGGTGCAAAGAAAGCAACCGAAGCAATAGCAGCCTGAACATAATCAACATGTCCCCCCAACGAGGCGGGGCGGCTTAGGCCGTCCCGTTTCACGGTGACAGTTTGATTGGGCTTCAACTGCAGCAACGGATGTTGCTAAGGCAGCGCCTGAGTAGACACGTGTCCACGGTAACAATAACGCCAATCGAAAGTGAGGGTTCAAAATTCCAACCTTTCCGCACCAGGTAGGGCGAGAGAATGGGCAAGCACTCGATGGAGCAGTGAGTCAGAGGATGTCCTCGGCATAACCAGCTCCATGTTTTGTGTTGTACGTATCGCTACACAGCCGGATGATTGAGAGAATACTCATGAACGGCAAGGATATGAGTAGGGCTCATAAAGCACCAAATGCTTTGCAAACTCGCTTGCGCTGACGATCAACACCCCACTTAGAATGCCTCTTGCCAACAGCGGCAAACATGCCGGGATTGGACAGTTGCGAACTCGCTCAATGAACCGTTTGTCGTCATTCCGTTTCGTTTAAACTGACAGATGACGCGCCTTCAGATGCTCCAGCAGAGAGCCTCATGAGGTGCTCCAATGTTGCCTTCGGTGCTGTTCTGTACCATATTGACCCGACAACGATCCACACCAAGGTATACGCAAGTACCACGGTCGACGACTGTGAAAGTGACCAAGTGTCGACGTCGTGGAAAAGTGCAAGTGGAACAAAATGGGCTACATAGACTGTGAGAGATACTCGCCCTGTCTGAGCAAGCAATTTTGCTTGAGAAAGAAAACGTAGTGAGGTGCTCCATAAGAGGAGGACGCCCGTCATTGCCGCAACGAGAAATGGTGCATTCGATGGGAAGAACGTCAGTGTAGCGTCTCCAGATGGAAGCGCCCAGGGTTGTTGAGTTGACACTGAATACGCAAGGGTAAGACTTGAGAAGATCAAACCAAAGGTGATGAACCCAGCGTAAAAAGAAGTAAGACTCTGTCGATCTATCAGCTGTAAAAGACCCCCCAATGAGGCAAAGAGCACCCATGGAAAGAGAGGATAAGTCCCTGTTAACAGTAAATGGCTCACGGCAGTCGGGATGTCTTGTGTCTGCACACGAATACTCCAGATGCTTTCACCTTGAAGTTGAGGAAAGAAGAGGATGAGTAAGCAGCATAGTGCAAAAAAGGAAAGAAAGGATATGGCTGGGCTTTTGAAAGCAGTAAGTGGCCACGCCCAAAATGGCTTCAAGAGTACGAGAAGTCCCATCAAAGAGAGTACTCCTGGAGTAAACGGTTCAAATAAATGCGGAGCACTGATATTGACAAGGAATTGACAGAAAAACAAAAACGACGCCCTTGCCAAACTTTGGCGAGAAGAAAGATCTGCTTTCATGAGCCCCCAACCTAAGAGAGTCACGAACAACGGTGCTGCCAAGCCTCCAAGGCCAGATACGATGTAGGCTAGGGGAGTGATTTGGGATGAAGTAAGCGGATTCCAGGTCGCTGCTGCGTGAACCATGACCATCAAGGCCACTGCAACGCCTCGTAATGCATCAATGTGGAGTTGGCGGCCTTCAGCCTCCATCCTACTCACCTGTTGGAACGAACATGTTCTACCGCGTTGCGGAAGAGTTGCAATCCTTCGCCTTCCCATCCATCCATTGCACCTGCACCATGTGGTTGGGCTCCGTCTCGGGTATGATGCGGATGGAGCCATTGTGCGTAAATTGCCTCGGGGTGAGGCATTAATCCAAAGACCAATCCTGTAGAGTCGCAAATTCCTGCAATGTTTCGCATGCTTCCGTTCGGACTCAACGGATAAGGAAGTTGAACATCAGTTCGACCTTTTCCGACCGGAGTATCTGGATCTACATAACGCACAGTGAGTTGGTTTGATGATGCCAAACGGTCCAAATCATCGGAAGACGGCATGATGTATTTTCCTTCACCGTGCCGAACAGGGCATTCCATTCGGGTCATTCCTTTGGTCCAGATGCATGGGCTTTCAGGGTCAAACTCTAGCGTGACCCAGCGGTCTTCGTATCGGCCACTGTCGTTCAAACCAAGACTTCCTCGTTGAATAAAGTCCGGAGATGCACTTCCCTCTGGCCCGGGAAGCAATCCTGTCTTAACAAGAACTTGAAACCCATTGCATATTCCAATAATCGGTTTACCTGCCTCAACGAAGGCCTGAAGAGCGTCTCGCATTGCATAACGCATCCGGTTACCCATCAATCGCCCGCTTCCAAGATGGTCTCCAAAAGAAAAACCTCCGGGAACTGCTAGAATATCGTACGTTTCCAACGCTGTATCGCCATCAATAAACCGATTCACATGAATTCGGTCGGCAGTAGCCCCAACCAACTCGAAGACAGCCTTCGTTTCATGGTCACAATTGATTCCGAAACCAAAGAGAACTGCTACCTTTGGCTGCATCAAGCAACACCTCCAGTCATATCGAGTGTGCCCTTCCAAGCCTCGGCCATTCGTTCAACGTCAGACTTCAAAAGATGGTCTTCTCCATCAGTGATGATGAGGTCAGGGGCATCGGTTACCGTGCCCAGAATTGTCGTTGGGTGTCCTTTCATCAGTGCAAGGAAGTCGCTTTCATTTGCTTCGGGAACAGCGACTATGATGCGTCCAAGAGATTCGCCCCAAAGACGACCCCAAACATCTCCAGTTCCAGTTCCGTCAATGTCAACTTCTGCTCCAATTCGCCCACCAATACACATCTCTGCAAGAGCGACGGCAATTCCACCTTCGCTACAGTCGTGAGCCGTTTTGACAAAGCCTTTGTGAATCGCTGCAGACAGTTGGCGGTACGTGTTGAGATTGGATGCTGGGTCAAGAAGTTGAGGCACTTCACCACCGATACCTGCCGCTTCGCCGCGCTCGTTCAACATGTAAGCGATCTCGCTTGCACCCAACTCTTGGTGGGATGTTCCAACCAGATAGATGCGATCTCCTGCTCGCTTGAAGTCGCTTGTGGCTGAGAAACGAACGTCGGGGTGGTCGCCGAAGAGGGAAAAGAGAAGAGTTGGCGGAATTGATATCTTATCTGGGCCTGAACCGTAATCGTTCTTCATAGAATCTTTACCGCTCACACAAGGCAGTCGGTAGGCCCTACAAACTCGTTCAAGTTCACGGTTTGCTCGGACAAGTTGAGCCAATTTGAAGCGGCCATCTGGCGTTTTAACGGATTCGATGGGGTCCGGCCAACAGAAATTGTCAAGCCCAGCCATTTTGTCAACATCCAATCCGACACAAACTGCGTTTCGGACCGCTTCATCAATTGCTGCTGCCGCCATGGCGCCCGCATCAATGTCTGAATAGCGTGGAGCTATTCCACACGATATCACAATGCCGTGAGGGTCGCCGTGGATTGGGGCGATGACTCCTGCATCTCCTGGGCCGTCTCGCTTTACACCGACAAACGGTTTGATGGCGGTTTGAGCGATCACTTCGTGGTCGTACTGACGAACCCATGTTTCCTTGCTTGCAATATTTGGCCGTTGAAGCATTTCCGTCAAGAGAGTTGAATGGTCCGCTGTAGACGGTGGTTGGAAGAGAGGTTGTGTAGGTGGCGTCCATTCGGATTCCAACTGAAGTTGTGGGACTCCATCATGAAGAAATTCAATGGGGAGGTAAGCGACCGTTGTCTCGTCGTAGCGGACATGAAACATGCCGGTTGAGGTGAAGGTAGCAACTGCGGTCGCTTCCACTTCGTGGAGATCTGCAAGGGCTTCAAAGGTAGCCTGGTCTTCGGGTTTTACAGCCACTGTCATTCGTTCTTGGCTTTCTGATACCAGAATCTCCCATGGGGAGAGGCCCGCTTGCTTGAGTGGTACTTGAGCAAGGTCAATTTCGCAGCCATTTGTGTATTCAGCCATCTCTCCGATCGATGAAGAAAGTCCGCCTGCTCCGTTGTCAGTAATGCACGTGATGAGGCCTTCATCTCGCGCTTCGAGAATCATATCAAGCATCTTCTTCTGAGTAATTGGGTCACCAATTTGAACAGCACTTGAGGGTGATTCCTCTGTCAATTCAAGAGAAGAGAACGTCGCTCCATGAATGCCGTCATATCCAACTCGGCCACCGACCATGTAGACAATATCTCCTGCGAGTGGTGTTTTGATGTGGGATGGGCGACCGTCCTGAAGAGTTCGCGGCATGATTCCAACGGTTCCACAATAGACCAGGGGTTTTCCGATGTATCGGTCGTCAAAGACAATCGCTCCGTTGACCGTTGGAATTCCCGATTCATTTCCTCCCACGCGAACGCCTGCATGAACGCCGCGTAGAACGCGTGAAGGATGGAAGAGGTTGTCTGGTAAATCGCCCTCCCAGTTTGGAGGGCCGAAGCAGAATACGTCGGTATTTGCAATTGGTCGAGCGCCGAGGCCGGTTCCCATGATGTCGCGATTTACGCCAACGATTCCCGTCATCGCTCCACCGTACGGGTCAAGGGCCGATGGAGAGTTGTGTGTTTCTGCTTTCATACAAATGCTCCACGTATCGTCCCAAGCGATGACTCCGGAGTTGTCGTGGAAGACCGATAAGAGCCAATCCACATCGTTTTGCATATCGTGCGTTGGAGTCATGATATGGGTCTTGAAGAGTGAATCAATGACGGTGTCTTCGCCAGTTTCATGGTCAATGTGATGAATCTTGGATGCGAAAATCTTGTGTTTACAATGTTCGCTCCAAGTTTGGGCCAAGCACTCCAATTCAACATCGGTGGGTGCATTGGGTACAATGCCTACTGCCGCACGAGATGCACGAATGGTATCGTCCCGGTAGTGCGCTTGGATGGCTTGCATTTCTTCAACATTCAAGGCAAGAAGTCCATTGACTGAGATCTCCTCAAGGGTTGCATCATCGCATTCCAAATCCATAGGCTGAGGGGGGATGAACACCTGTTCGGGTGGCGTTGGATAGTCGAGTGCTGGCCAAGCTTGTTGCTCACACGCTGCCTTATCGGCGATGAGGGCTCGTTGAATCAAGTTGTTGTGCAGGGTTCCAGCCAACCAGTTAACATCAATCTCGGCGGATAAACCGTAGAATGCATAGGTTTGGTAGGTGGCTACCGTAGCATCCATATCTTCTGGGAAGAGGGTTGTAAACCCGTCCTTGGCTGCCTTTCCAGGATTGTCGGTAACGCCGGGTTTGAATCCAACGGTAATCACTGCATCCGGTGTACCGCTAAACATCTCGGTCGTAAGGAGAATGGTGTTTACTGCGCCTTGTTCAATGATCGGGTCGGCAAATAAATCATCCATTCGTTCTGCGATGGTTTCAGAAGGCGTTTCGCCGTTAACGAGGAATCCGTAAACCGAGCGTACTTCGGGAACATTGACGTTGTGGTCGGCTGCTAATTGTCTGCGTACAACATCCCCGCGAACGTCTCGCATGCCTTCCCCTTGTCGTGGCGTAACCTCTACTCGAGTCATTGGCATGGGTGTCACCGGCCCGGTGGGCAAAGAGTGGTCAACGCATACGCTCTTTGTAGTCTGCGGCGGTCATTGTTCCAGCATTTTCTTGAGAAATTGTCCTGTGTAACTTTCTTCAACTGCTGCAATAGCCTCGGGTGGGCCTGTTGCCAATACATTTCCACCGCGCTCGCCCCCTTCAGGACCCAAGTCAATAACCCAATCACTGGATTTGACAACGTCTAAATGATGTTCGATGACAATGATGGTGTGACCTTTGCTTCGGAGTTCATGGAGCACGTCGATGAGTTTTGCAACATCACTGAAGGAAAGGCCCGTTGTTGGTTCGTCAAGGATGTAAACGGTATGCTTGTTTGGCATTCTGCGCAATTCGCTGGCTAATTTCACTCGTTGCGCCTCGCCTCCGGAGAGGGTTGTGGCGGGTTGACCGAGACGGATGTAGCCCAGGCCGACAGCGTTCAATGTGTCCAAAGTGCGGTGAATTTTACGATGATGTTGGAAGAACGTAGCCGCCTCCGACACAGGCATTTCAAGGATGTCGTGAATGGTTTTTCCTTTCCATTCAACCTCAAG
>Ga0228619_1000942_pt1 | contig 12921 bp, 9 predicted proteins | sample 22DmetaG_FD_190065 | JGI IMG/M metagenome (GOLD analysis project Ga0228619, IMG submission 190065) | Seawater microbial communities from Monterey Bay, California, United States - 22D | ecosystem: Environmental > Aquatic > Marine > Coastal | place: USA: California | collected 2016-10-12 | reverse complement strand
TATAGCAGATCCAAAATTCTGGGAAAATAGTGCAGACATTGAAGAGACTATTGGTGATGTGGCTATTGGCTGGATCCTGACTAAATAACTCTAACTAACTATAATAAATAAAAACAACTATGAAACATATACCAACATTTGAGTCATTTATTAATGAGGCTCGAGCAGTTAAGAACACAGAATCTGAAAAGATAATATTCGATAGCCCAGCAGATATGGCTAAAGGTATTATAGATTACTTTAAGCAGTACGATTATACATTAGAAGATAAGTATGATGAGAACTGGTATTCAGATCTAATTAAGAAGAACTTCATACCTACAAATAAGAATACTTCTACAAACATGGATCACCAACTCAACTTAACCGATAAAAACGGTAAAAAGGTAAAAGGTGCATTCGGTTTAGTAAATCTATACGTTGACCGTGATAGTGAGAAACTAGCAGTCATAATTAGTATTGGTAAACCTTAATTAACTCTAACTAACTATAACAAATTAAAGGCTGCCTCTGAGCAGCTTTTTTTGTGAGCAAATGTCAGCACCACGAGTAGTTTGAGTGCACAAGTCTAAAAGGAACTCCAAGTCTAGGTGGAGAGACCTGCTGCCATTCCTCAGATTCCTCTGAGGTCGCTGGAAAAAAAATTCGGAGCGTTTTTCATTTCTGCAGTAAGGTTGGCCTTCCAGACAACTGGCCTTGACTGGCCGCTTAGGGCCTGGCCTGACCAGCGAGCCGCTAAGGCAGATAGGACGTTAATTGCCAGTGATTTCCGCTAATGACAGATAGGTCACATGGAGGTGCGATGAGGTAACGTAATGATTTAGGCAGACTTCTTGTAACAGAGCTCTGCAACACATAGGTGCCACCTGGCCTCTGGAGTAACAGTGAGGTGTCCCGTCGATCATCAACGTGAGTCGTTGAGTAACTACAAGGACTAAATAGTCCCAATTTCCCACCTAACTGGACTGCACCTCATCTGCCCCGCGCGCGCGAGTTCCAGTTTTTTGTCCTCTCCGGTTGTATTAAACAACCGGTTGACAGATATATAATATAGTAGTAAAAAAGTCATCACTATATGAAACGAGTAAAATTATTTGAACAGTTCTTAGAAGAGGGTGTTAATGACCCTGGTATCTTAAAAGCATTCTTTATGGCCGGCGGACCTGGAAGCGGTAAATCTTATGTGGCAGGCGAATTATTTAGTCTCCCTAAAGACAGTAGTGCATCGGTCTCTTATGACTTAGGTCTTAAACTGGTCAATTCTGATGCAGCATTTGAGCTTCTATTAAAGAAGGCCAATATTGACATGGCCGAGTTAATGGATATTAAAGACCAAGACCCAGCAGCATGGCAAGCAGCTATGCAAATTAGAGATAAGGCTAAGTACATTACTAAAGGTACACAAAAAATGTATATCGAAGGCCGTTTAGGTATGGTTATTGATGGCACTGGTAAGAACTATAAGAAGATTGAAGGTCAAGTTAATGAATTAAGATCATTAGGCTATGATTGTTATATGGTATTTGTCAATACTTCTAAGGAAGTTGCGTTAGACCGTAATAACAATAGACCTAGAAAGTTACCAGTTGATATGGTCACTCAAATGTGGCAAGAGGTACAAGATAATCTAGGTAAATTTCAGCGTCTATTTAAAGCAAAACGCTTTGAAATTGTTGATAACTCTAAATACGGAGACACTACACCTACTGATCTAGTAGGTAAAGAGATCAGAAAGTTTATGAAGCAGCCAGTTTCTAACCCTGTTGGTAAGAAGTGGATCCAAGATCAAAAAAATAGTAGAAAATAACATGGAGAAATCTAATGAAGAATTATTAAAAGAGTTAATGGTAGCTTTTTCATCACTAAAACAGAAGATGGAAGACCCTAACTATATTGCTCTTGATAATTCTATTAAGGCTATGATGGAAAATCAACGTGATATGAAAGCGGATGTTAAAGATCTGAAGCATAAGTTGTTAAACCCTATTAATGGTGTAATTGTTAATACTAATAAGAACACAGAGTTTAGGTTGGATTACTTAAAATTACAGGACGAGAGAGATAAATTAGAAGATGATGTAAAACACCTTCTAAGCTGGAAGAGCTCGTACATTAAAATATTTTGGGCTCTATTTACAGCAGCTCTTGGTGTACTTACATTCTTAATAGGTGAATCAATAATAAACGGATAATATGATATTTGACAGAATAAGTATTCTTAGTTCATACGGGGCATTGAGAACCGCACAGAGTAATGAGGGTAAAATTAGCCATATACTATTTAATAGAACTGCATTTTACGGTACTAAAACTAACATTAGGTTTAAGAGTGTACAAGAGTTAGCAGTTTATATACAGAACGAATTTGCATTTCAAATTTTCGATCCTAATTGTGTATGTGGTACTTGTAATGAATCTATTTGGAAACTGTTATCATTTGTAGTAGAATTACCTGGTAGAAGATATGTTACCTTTGTTAATAATTTAAGAGGTGGATTTGAATCCGCAGAAGGTGCTCGATTAAATAAGAAGACTGTTGATATTATTGCTAAGGATTTTGCAAAGGATAGAAGGCTAGGAGTTATTAAAGATAATTATGAATGTCATGGTTATATTCAGAATCAAGGTAGATATGTAACTCCATGTGAGTATGTTGATATGATTACTAATTCATACTATGATGAATTAATTAAAGAGTACATGAAAACCAGAAATCAATTTGGTTTAAGTAAAAGTGAAATCTTTATTGATAAATGCCATGAGGGTGAGTTAGTAAAGAAGAAACAATGGGCAACAACCACTGCAGCAACAACTACAATATTACCAACCACTACGCTTCCAACATACGAGGCTGAGACTTTATTTTTTAATACAGCATTAGCAACTATGGTTGTTGGAGATGGTGTACAGAGAACTACTAATGTAAGGCCAACTAAAGTGGCAACACATACCGCTACTATTAGAAAGAGTGGAGGTCAAAGATTTAACAATTTAAATGAATTAACATACACACTTACAGGTACATTATATCCTGATCCAGTTACTCTTAATCCAGATGGTTCTACTATCGCATTAAGAGGTCAATCTATCAATATATTTCTATTATCTGGTGAAATTGTTATAGGTTATACACATACAATTCAAGATTCTGATCTACAAGTTAGAATTAATATAGCTGAAGCAAACCCAACCTCGTAAATTGAAAGATATATATAAAAAATAGAGCCTTAATAGATGCATTTTGAAAACATAGAAGATTACAATTTTGATCACGGTTTAGAGTTTAATACTCAATCTGGCGAGTATCATTCATTAAACCCACATGATTTAGGTAGACCTTTGTCTCATGAGGAGATGGATTACAACCTAATGTATCAAAAGCAAACATTAAATGGCTGGAGAATTGCAGGTTCTAATGCAGATTTAACCTTAAGTTTAGATGATTTAGGTAAAGTTTTAGCATTTCATCAAATAGCAGTGGATGCTGTTAACGATCCTGATAATTTAATGTATAATCGACATATAGCTGCAGGGTTATTTGACGGTCAATTAATTTGGATTCCAGTACAACCTGGAAATGCTGCACCAGATCCATGTCTTGGATTTGAAGTTGCTGGAGTATCACTTACTAATTCATTAGCATACAATAACACACCAGCAAAGAATCCTTCATACTCAATTACCTCAACTACAGCTACTGTATTAGAAGGTAATGTAGTAACATTTAATATTGGCACAGTTGATATTACTGAAAATACAACAGTAGCATGGACTATAGCTCCATATTCTAATACATCCTTTACTACAACTACTACAGAGGCGCCAACATCACCTCTTAATGGGAATAATGTTAAAAATGGATTCAGTGTCCAATTGTTCGATCCCGATCAATCGGCCGGTAAAAACCCAATTGATAATGACGGAGTAAGCATTACCTCAACCGGATTTAGCTTATTAGATGTTGTAGATGGACAAATATCTGGAGATGCTGCAATAGTGAATGGTATGGGACAAGTAATTGTACAAATTAAACTAGATACCATAGAAGAGGATCCAGAAATGTTTATATTTAAACTAGCTGCAACTGATGGACTAGGTAATGATACTAATGAAGTATCATCTATAGTTACAATTATTAATGTATACAATCCTCCAACAACGACAGCAGATCCATGTGTTGATGATATTGCATTTCAAATAACTGAATGTGAAGATGATATTACATCTGAAATAACTGAATGTGAAGATGATATTGCATCTGCGATCTATGAACAAGGAATGCCGACAGACGAGTCAGGTAACGGTGCAGGACAAGATATAGTATCTACATCGGCAACTACGAATAAATATGGTAGTGGATCAGGCAGTGGAAGTGGAACCGACGGCGGTGGCGGTAATATCCCAGTAGAACCTACAACTACTATGGCAACATTAGGAACGTGGCCAACAGCGCCAGGCGGCGGAGGCGGCGGCTTCTTTGATAATGGTGGCGGTAATAGTGGCGGTGGCTCGTTCATGTAATAACAAAAAGAAATTAAAACTAAATATTAAAAAGATAAAAAACAAAAATGGCAACAGTACTTTTTACAAGCAACAATTATAGTTCCGGAACTGCGAAGTTTACTCCTAGTGATTCTAACTTTACATTAACAGATTTGGGATCTATAACTTTCCCATATACATTCGATCCAACACAATTTGGATTACCTGACCACGTTATTGAGGGTAATTATGAATTTACGACAGGTGGTTGTATATTCAATAAAAATGTCGCTAGACTTGCAACAACAACTCTGGCTACAACTCAGGCAACGATGGCAACTGCAGCTACAACTCAGGCAACTATGGGAACTGCAGCTACAACTCAACCGACGATGGCAACTGCAGCTACAACTCAGGCAACGATGGCAACTTCAGCTACAACTCAACCGACAGCTGCGACAACACAAGCGACTACCGTAGCGCCAGTAGATGATGCAGAAGTATATTACTTCCACTTAGGTGCTGAAGGTTATCCTTATGCTCAGGATTTAATTAATGGTCAATTATTTAAATCTGACGATTCAATTGCGACTGAATATAGTGAATCATTTGAAGATATGTTAGAGAATCCTGGTAAATATGAGCCAGTTGGCACAGTACCGGCTCTAGTAGACAAAACGACGTTTACAATGCCAGCGAGTGTCACTTCAAACTTTTATTGGATCGCGGTTCCTGTCAAAGCAGGCGTACCGGATTTAACTGAAGTAAAATCATTAGAAATAGATGGGGCACCTGCAGATATTGCAAAAGCAAAATTAAACTTCACGCGTAAAAACGGCGAAGACTATATTTTATATCAATTAAATACTGTACCTCTTAGTAAAGAAGCAGATATTAAGTACGTAAATTCATAAACCAAACAACCCAAAATAAACAAACTATTAACATGGAATTATTACCTCAAGGAATTCAAAGATCAAATTTCTTTTCACCGGCAGAAAGTACTGATGGGATTCTTCACTCAGTTACATTAAAAGGCGGCTATCAAGAAATGCTAACGCTTAATGATAGAAATTTAATTAAATCATTTTTAAATATATCTGGAACACCTTACGCAGGTTTTACTCAGTCTAACGACCCTTGGTCTAGTGGTAGAAGAAGAGTAGGTATGATGATATATGTTGTTACAGAAAACAAACTATATAACTTAATTCCTGTTGGTTTCTTTGGAAATGGCGGCGATTTAGGAGAAGCTGATTGGTTAGCAATGCCAGAATGGGAAAGAGCATTAAGAATTGATCCTTCCGGGGCATTTACTTCTGAAGGTGCAACGCCAGCTAATGGCTTTACTGCAGTAATAAAAACAGCTGCCGATATAGGTCTTGCTACAGACGCAAACTCTTGTTGGGTTCAAATGGTAGTAGATGGACTTCCTGGAGCTGATGGTTCAGATGGTACAAATGGTACAAGTTCATATTTACACATTGCATACGCAAACAGTGCAGATGGAGTAGGTTTTTCTAAAACAGAATCAAATGATAAAATATTCATTGGACAATATGTAGATACTAATGTATTAGGATCAGATAATTATGCTGATTATACTTGGACTGCAATAAAAGGTGAAAAAGGGGACGCTGGTGATGCTGGTTTAGATGGTTTACAAGGTGCTGACGGTGCTGATGGAATTCAAGGCCCAAAGGGTGATGATGGATTACCAACTTATTTTCATGTAGCTTACGCTAATGATAATCTAGGTACAGGTTTTAGCCAAGATGCTGCAGGAAAAGAATATATTGGTACTTATGTAGATGGTATAGAAGATGATGCTAATTTCGATTCAAATTTATGGAAATGGGCATTGATTAAGGGTATCGATGGAGCTGATGGTGAAAATGGTATTCCAGGAGTAGACGGTGAAAATGGACAAACTTCATATTTACACTTAGCTTATGCTAATGATGCAAATGGTCTTACTGGTTTTAGTGTGACCGATTCAGATAATAAATTATACATTGGACAATATACTGATTTTAATTTAGCAGATTCTACAGATCCAGCTGTCTATTTATGGACGAAGATCAAAGGAGAACAAGGAGAACAAGGACCTGCTGGTGAACCTGGTTTACAAGGTTTACAAGGTGCCTCTGGTGCTGATGGTATACAAGGACCTCCTGGTGCTGATGGCGATGCAACATATTTTCATATAGCTTATGCTAATGATGCAAATGGTGGTGGATTTAGTCAAGATCCTACTGGTAAAGATTATATCGGTACTTATGTTGATGATAAGGTAGGTGATGCTGATGCACAAGATGCATTATGGAAATGGGCATTAATTAAAGGACAGGATGGTGCACAAGGTACACCAGGTGAAAATGGTGCAAACGGTGAAACTTCATACTTACATATAGCCTATGCTAATAATACAACTGGTTTAGACTTTCATGTCAGTGATGCTGTAGGCAAAGAGTATATAGGTACTTATACTGATACACTAGTTGATGATTCAAACAACCACACTCTATATAATTGGGTTAAGATTAAAGGTGAAGTAGGTGCTACTGGTACTAAAGGTGATGCTGGTGCTAAAGGTGAAAAAGGTGATGCTGGTGAAGCTGGTGTACAAGGACTACAAGGACCTGGCGGTTTAATGGGTATCCCTGGACCAATTGGACCAATTGGTGATAGAGGTGAACAAGGTCTTCAAGGTATCGACGGCCTTAAAGGTGAAACTGGACCTGGTGGAGCTAAAGGAGATCAAGGACTAACTTCATATTTTCATATAGCTTACGCTGATGATGCAAATGGTGGTGGATTTCACCAATTACCTGCAGGAAAAGAATATATTGGTACTTATACTGATTTCATAGCAACCGATGCTGGTTCAAATTCAAATTTATGGAAATGGGCATTGATTAAAGGACAAGACGGTGCAAATGGTCTTCCAGGACAAAACGGAGCAACCGGTGCAACCACTTATTTACATATAGCCTATGCTAACAATGCATCAGGTAGTGGTTTCGATGTGGTTAACTCTACAGGTAAAACTTATATTGGACAATATACTGATACTACATTAGAAGATTCAACCCTTTGGGCTGATTATAGATGGTCATTGATTAAAGGTGCTAAAGGTGATGGTGGTGCTAAAGGTGCTGATGGTGCTGCAGGTGCTAAAGGTGCAACAGGACCAGCAGGTCAGAAAGGTGCAACTGGTGCAACTCCAGATACTAGTCTTTATTTAACTACATCTACTAATATAGATGGTGGTAAAATAACAACAGGTATCATAAAGAATGGACAATTCTCACCATCTGCTGGATGGAATAGTTATGCTGGTACAGGAATGGGTATTAATTTAGATCTTGGTGCTATTAACGCTAAGAATTTCTATATCTCACCTGCTGGTGATGCTAAGTTTAAAGGTGATATTGATATTGCAGGTAATGCAAAGATCGGTGGAGTTCTAGCTAGTGGATTCTTTCAAACCAAAGTTGTAAATGGCACCCCTAAACTTGCACTATTTGATGATGTTATTATTGGTGAAGAAACATTTACTAAATATAAACAAGATATTGTTCAAGAATTTGATGATGTTGAAGCTAGAGAAGGTCTTCGCGAACAAGACCCTGAAAATAATCCTGAAAATTTAAATGCTACACTTTCTCACACATACGTTAAAAGAAACGATGTTTCTATTGAAAGTGGAGATTTAGTTAAATTAGATGGTAATAATGAATTAGTAAAAGCAGATTCTGCAAAAGATACTGGAGTAGTTGGTATTTTATGGTGTGGTGTTAATCATACTTTAAGACCAAGTGGATTAGACAAATATCGTGCTGAACCTAGAGTATATGTAGAAAAGGATCATCATTACAGAGATTCATTTGGTGTCAAATTAGCAGAAGCTGATAGAGCAACTAAAAGTCTTTGGAAAGTTGCTTCATTAGGTGATAGTACTGAAGCCTCATTATTGGGTATGAAAGTATGTAATCAAAATGGCGAAGTAGCTATTGGAGATCTTTTATGTTCTTCAGATACACCAGGTTATCTTATGAAACAACCAGTTGAATATGCAGTTGTTAACATCGTGGAAGGTACTCCACAATATGAAGAAAGACACGTGATTAATTCATTTACAGTAGCTAAATGTATGTCATCTGTTAATTTTGATGAAAATGGCAAGGCAGAAGGCGTTTATGGTTACCTTTATTGTGGATAATCACAATAGGGTAGTACTTTACGCATAATAGAAAACTGAATATATAAAACATAGATGGCAATAATAGACTATAATAACGGTACAGCAACAATTAGCATAAATGGAGGTCAGCCTCCATTTAGCTATTTGTTATTACAGAATGGAACAGCAGTGAATTATCCTGGGGTTAATTTCCAGAATCCTGTAGTAAGTTCAAATAGCTCTGTAGTATTTGGAAACTCAAGCGATACAAGCGGTACATACGGCTTGCCATCTGGTACATATACATGCCAGGTTACTGATAATGCAGGATGTGTTATTAATACATCTGATATGGTTATTGGTCAAACTCTAGAAGCTACGACCACAACAATTTTACCAACAACAACAAGTACAACTCTTTTACAGGAATATCTTACTTTAACAGTAGATCAATCTCCTGTTGATGAGGGACTTAATATACTATTTACATTAACTTCTCTTAATATTCCAAATGGAACTTTAATAGACTGGGATATTACTGGTGGTATAACATCTGATGATATATCAGGTGGTTTAGGTGGTTCTTTTACAATTCAGAATAACCAAGCTCAGTATTTAGCGACAATAGAATCTGATGAGATTTTAGAAGGTCAAGAAACATTTACATTAGCTTTAGCAGCAATTGATTCTAATGGAGTCTCTGCTGGATTAAGTGTTAATGTAATTATTAATGATATGAATACTGCAGCAACAACTCAAGCGACAGCAGCAACTACTTTAGCAACTGCAGCAACTACTCAAGCGACAGCAGCGACTACTTTAGCAACTGCAGCTACGACACAAGCAACTGCAGCTACGACGCAAGCAACTGCAGCAACTACGCAAGCAACTGCAGCAACGACACAAGCTACGACGACATTAGCAACAACGACAACAACTTTAGCTACAACGACAATAGCGCCAGCAGAATATGAACTATTCACTGCATATCTTAATAGAGACGAAGGTCAAAGTGCTTTCTTTGAATTACAATATAATAATGTAACTCCAGGAACAACAGTTGGATTTACATTAAGTGGAACAGCCACACCAGCATTTGAAATGGGCGGTATGATTGAGCCTATGGATTATACTGAACCTGCCGAAATGTTCTTTACAACAGGTACTAGTGGATTCGTAATTTTAGAAATACCTATAAATGAGGATCAACAAACAGAAGGTACTGAAACAATAATATTAACATTAGATGCTCAAGATAGTGCAGGTAATCCAACTGATAGTTTACAAAAGACTGTAACTATTAATGATACATCAGAACTTCAGAATTGGGAAATAGTTGCATCAACACATGATGAAGGTACCGTGGATTCCCCGGCTCCAACATTTAATCATATATTGAAGACCGAACATGTACCTGCAGGAACAGAATATTTCTGGTATGTTAGTGTTGGTATCGGTTACCCATGGACTCCAGCATCGGCTGCTGATTTTGTAGGAGGAGTACTTCCTTCAGGCTCAGGAACAATACCTGTATATAATGAAACATTATCGATGTCTGATTCAATACCTATATCAATAGTAGCGGATAGTTTAACAGAAGGCGACGAGGTTTACCAGATTATTGTTAAAGAAGGTAGTCCATCGAATCCCGGGGCACTTAGAGAAATAACGATGATGACGATTACTGATTCATCATTACCTACAACGACATTACCTACAACAACGACGACATTAGCTACGACAACAACGACATTAGCTACGACGACAACAACTTTAGCTACGACAACTCAAACACCTCCACAATATTTCTTATTTGGAGCAGGGCAGTATAATGAAAACGATGTAGCTCAGCCACAGATGTTTGAGCTCGCATGGGCTAATGGAACTCCAGGAGTAACAGTTGGATTTACATTAAGTGGTTCAGCTGCTTTAGGTATAGATTATGATGCAAACTTGGTGGAATTTTCAATTAATAGTACATCAGGTCAACAAGATATGTCTGTAACTATTTTATCAGATAATTTAACTGAAGGTCCTGAAACAATTACTCTTACATTAGATGCTCAAGATAGTGCAGGTAATCCAACAGGGTCGCCATCAGCAACAGTTACTATTAATGACACATCAATAGATCCAACGACAACGACTGCAGCTCCGGAAGAAGAAACATGGTATTGGTTTAAAGGTGGAGGAGCATCTAGTATGCCATATACCACATCTGGACCGTTAACGGACGCGAACGCTTCCTATTATACAGCAGGATGGGCGACAACATCAGATCTTAGCGTTGCAATGACCGATTTAATTCAAAATCAAGGAACTACAGGAGCTCAAGCAGAGGTTTATATGGATATTAATTCATTTGAATTTACAGGACCGATAACTGGTACTCAGTGTGCACATTCATGGACATATCCTGAAGGTACATCAACATTTATGTATGTTGCAGTGCCAGATACTAGTGTATTTACACAAGATTTAACATCTGCTCAAGAAGGTTTGCAATATAATTGTAACGGTTCTGTATATTATGCTGCTGATAGAAAACAGTTTACATATAATGGTGCATCATATTGGTTATATTTAGTATCACTTGAGGAACCATCAGCATCACAAACATACGGTATAGTAGGAGATCCTGCAAATATATCTTAAAAAAATATAATTACAATGCCAACAAATTATAGCTTACCGTCAAGTTTAAATCCATTAGGTTCATTTATAGGACCTGATACAGGAATAGAAAATGAAATCGGTATTTTACATTCATTTTATCTAATTGGAGGTCATACTGAAGTTCCTACTTTAACAGACCTTTATGAAATACCAATATCTCCAGATTCTGGACAAGCAGTTTATTCAGGATTTACTAAATCCGGTGATGGCGGCTGGTCGACAGGTAGAAGGAAAATAGGGATGACGGTATATGTTATTGAAGAAGATAAAACATTTAGATTATTACCTAAGGGGTATTGGGGTAACGATGGTTTATTAGGAATGGCAGAATGGACTGCTCTTTCACAAGCTGATAAAGCTATATTAATGGATCCTACTGCGACAGTAACTTACGGATATTCTATACCACCTCCACCACCTCCACAACCATTGCAACAAACTGGGACAGGTGTTCCATCTGATTGTTGGGTTGAAATAGTTGGAGGAGGAGACAATATTTACACATCTAATTTAGCAGACGGGATTACAATGACTGAAGATGTAGGAGGTATGCCAAGTGGAACAGCAGTTTCAGATTTGACAGATGTGAAAACATACGATCAATTATTTGATACTATTTTATTTCCAACTTCATATCCTACTGCAAGTCAACCAAGTACTAGTTTAACTGACAATGTGGAGTCATTACAGACCATTGGAGCGACTATCGACATGATTTTGAATACCACTGCAAATTTAGGCAACATTAGCTTAAATGGCGTTTCTCAAGGGCAGTATGCCGGGAACGTTATTGCGGCAAGTATCAACGGAGAATCAGGTCCTTATACATTAGGAGTCGGTCCTCAAGGAAATGCAATAGATAATCAACCCAATAATAATTTTGTAGTTCAAATAGGTACTAATAGTTGGACATTAACAACAACATTTGATGATGGCCCAATGCCATTAGATTCTACTGGAGCAGATTATCCATCATTACAATATTCAAGTGGTACTAAAACTAATAGTACTAGTTTTGAAGGAGTTTATCCAATTAAATTAGGAACTTCTTTAAGTAATAATGATTTTGAGAATAGAGCATTATTATCACATGGAGCTTCATTGAATCAATTAACATGTTCACAACCTTACAATGAAGGCGCAGTAAGACATAGGATTGGTATTTCAGGTGCTATGATTGCTGGTAGAACAGTAGGATTTCAACAATATAATCCTGTTTCTGGTTCTTATGCTGATTTAGATGCATCAGAATTCACAAGTGCCTCACAAACATTTACAATAGAGGGCATGGCAGTAAATTATACAGTATATACAAAAGCATCTCCAGCAGGAGGTGGTGATGTTAATGGATTACCGTTATATAGAATTAAATTTAGTTAAAAAGAAAATAATACAACATGGCAAGACCTATAGGAACATTTAACTTTCCGGCAAACTTTGAAGTAAACAAGTTAGGACCACTAGACGCTAGAGCGGTAACGCCTTTAGCAACCCAACTTATTGACAGTTCTTTACCATTCGCATACTTAGGTATGCTTGTTTCGGTTACAGAAGATACTGCTGAGAAGAACGGCTTG
>Ga0228619_1000922_pt1 | contig 13105 bp, 9 predicted proteins | sample 22DmetaG_FD_190065 | JGI IMG/M metagenome (GOLD analysis project Ga0228619, IMG submission 190065) | Seawater microbial communities from Monterey Bay, California, United States - 22D | ecosystem: Environmental > Aquatic > Marine > Coastal | place: USA: California | collected 2016-10-12 | reverse complement strand
GAACGCCATCGTTTGATAGGGCTTGAAAGTTGGGGCGTTGTTGCAGAATTCTGGCAGCATACAGATCCTGATTATCCGTCTGACGAGGACGATATTGTTCGTGTTCAGGACGACTATTCGAGAAAATAATCTACGGCAGTCTTAGCTCGGTCTTGTTTACAAACGCTTATCTACTTTTTTGCGGGGAAGGACTCCTTTAAGATCATAAACGACACATTGTGGCGAAGTCTTGATATCTAGCGTGCTGAATGCTTTGTGCGGTACGGTAAGTAGCACGGCTTGGTAATCTGATAATTCGATATCCTGATTCAAAGCAATTCCATATTCTCGCAAGGCTTGTACCGGATTCGCTAAGGGGTCATACACGTCTACGTCCATTCCAAAGCTTTTCAATTCTTGATATACATCAACCACCTTTGAATTCCGGACATCACCAGTATTTTCCTTGAAGGCTAAACCCAATACAAGTGCTCTTCCACCTTTCACTGGAAGTCCTTTTTGATGTAATAATTTAACTACTGAGCTCGCTACATGGAGTCCCATGCTATCGTTAATCCGGCGTCCAGATAAGATGACTTGCGGATCGTGACCCACTTCCTGTGCTTTGTATGCCAGATAATAGGGATCGACACTGATGCAATGCCCACCAACGAGTCCCGGTTTAAAGGGTAAAAAATTCCATTTAGTACCTGCCGCAGCCAGCACATCGCCGGTATCAACTTCTAGTTTGTCAAAAATTAATGCCAGCTCATTGATGAAGCTAATATTTACATCTCTTTGCGCATTTTCAATGGCTTTTGCGGCCTCTGCAACTTTGATACTGGGTGCAAGATGCGTTCCAGCGGTTATTATGGAATTATATAGTGCATCCACTTCTTTTGCTGCTTCATTCGTGGATCCCGAAGTCACTTTGAGTATGTTCGTTACGTTGCGTTGTTTATCGCCAGGGTTGATGCGCTCTGGGCTATAACCCACCGTGTAGTCTTCGTTAAAGATGAGACCGCTATTTTCATTTAGAATAGGTACGCACACTTCTTCTGTACACCCCGGATAGGTCGTGCTCTCATAAATTACCAAATCTCCTTTTTTGAGGTGCTTACTTACCAAAAGACTGGCAGCAATGAGCGGTTCAAGGTTGGGAGATTTATCCGGATTAATATCTGTCGGAACAGTAATAATGAAAGTAGTACAAGATGCAAGAAGAGCCGGATCTGAAGTAATTTGAAGTTGCGATTGGAGGGCCAGGGATAACTCATTCCCATCCAATTCATTCGTTGGATCTACTCCCGACGCAATCAATGATGCTTTCGCTTCATTAATATCAAACCCAAGAGTATTATACTTTTTTGAAAACGCCACGGCCAAAGGCAGGCCTACATAGCCCAGTCCCAGGATAGCAATGGTATGTTCTTTTTGTCCTGTCATTAATGTCAAATGTACGACAACCCAGTTTCAATGGAGCTCAATCGTTGAGGTAGGGCTAAAAGTTTGATTACAAAATAATTAAGGACAAAATGAAACACGGAATAGTTTTATTTTAATTAGTTTACTTCGTTAACTAACAGAACAAAACCATGAAAAAAGTATTAATCTTGCTCTTAGCACTACCGTTAGTGGGCTTTGGGCAAAAGAAAAGAGGGGTAGTTTATTCTGAGCACCCAGGTTATGATGTAGTCAAAGAGTCCTATAAAGTGTGGGAGTCTGGTACTGAGGCAGATCTAAGAGTATTGTATGCTGAAGACGCTCAGATTTGGGGACCGGGTGATGATAAAGCCGGAACCATGGATGATGAAGTTGGAGGAATGCTATGGTGGCAGGAAAATTTTGATATATCCATCACAAACATGGATCCAGCAACACCAGATATCATTCAATATAAAGGTGAAAAAGGCGTCTGGACGCTGGATTGGATGACCTTTACAGGTATCAATAAGAGGAGTGGAGATACTGTATCGGGACCATTGCATACTGCCAACTATGTGAATGAAGACGGTAAGATTGAAATGACAGTGAACTATTACGATCGCGAATCTATAGGCGCACAAATTCAAGAATCTTTTGGCCTACACCGCAACGGACGTATATATGACGAACACCCATTGATTGACAAACTGAATGAAATGGTTGCGCATTATGAAGCAGGCGAGATAGAAGAACTTACGACCTATTTTGCAGCGGATGCTACGTTTAATCGTCTATCTACTATGGGAGAAACGCCATTAAATTTAGAGGAGCGCATTGCAACCTGGCATGCCGCAGTGGCTGAAAATAGCGTTCGTGATTTAGTTCAGGTAGGCTATCCAGATGCAGTGTATTATGAGCGCAACGAAAGCTGGACAGTATATTCTTGGTGGTGGGCAAACAACACCAACGCTGAGACGGGAGAAGTCACCAAAAAATTCCTGCACCTAGTCCATAACTTCAATAACGAAGGAAAGGTTACTAGCGAAGGAGTCTACCTACAACAATAATCTAAACCACTTAAAAATGAAAAAGTATCTATTTCTAGCCGCTGCTGCAATGACAGCAGTGAGCTGTTCGCAAGCGTCACTTTCAGAGGATGCCGTTCGTGAATTCGCAACCTCGCACATCGAAAACCAGGTAGGCTATGAAGCTGCCGTTGAAGGGTATTATAATGGCGCCACTTCAGACCTTAAAGTATGGTCAAATCCGGTATGGAAAAATGTACCACGAGATTTCGTTGTAGACGAAAATGATGATGGGAGCCTCTTTTATGAGGATTCCATTAAAGTAACCTTACACGATGTTTACTTAATGGGTGGCCATGCTAATGTAATGGGTACCATACAATGGTACATCGCAGGGGTGAATACGACCTACAGAAATTTCTCTGGTATTGTAACAGAGGAGGACGGGCAGCTTAAATGGAGCCGTTTCGTAGCAGTTGATAACCAAAACTTATCTAAAGGTTTCCTTTGGCCATCCACAGAGATGGAAGGTGCGATGAGCGCATACAACGAAATGAGAAGCGCCATGATGAATTTAGAATTTGAGCGAGCTAAAACGATCTCAGATTCTCTAGTTGCCGCAGACCCGAACTGGGCAACTGCACACCTAGGACAGCTCCAGTACCATTGGGTAAAAAGAGATGTAGAAAGCTTAAACGCTACTCGTGCGATTGCCGAATCAAAACTGGAAGGAGCAAGCCGTGCTGAAGCTCACTTTATAAGATCATATACCACGGATCGTGAAGCTGGTGATCATCATTTAGAGCAAGCCTTGATTTTTGCTCCAGCGGACCCAATGGTACGCGTATGGTATGCTTGGGGACAAGAAGATCCTGAACGCGCTATTGATATCATGAAGATCGCATGGAATAGAATGCCAGAGCAAGGCGGAGTAAATAATATGATGGGTTATAAATACATGGCCGCGGGTGACATGGAAAAAGCGAAGCAACACTTCGAAATTTTCGCTCGAGCAAATGCAGATGTTCCCAACGCCTACGATTCTTACGGGGAGTATTATTTGACTGTAGGAGACTCTGCAATGGCTAAGGAGATGTATATGAAGGCGTATGAATTGAATAACAATTGGACCGCTTCGAAAGAAAGAGCAGAAGAACTTTAACCATAATAGGAGGAGCGTTGGAGGCTAACAAAGCAACCAACGCCCCTTTCTTTAAATTAAGAAGAATGAAAAAAGCAATAGGAATTTTGGCTATTGGCCTCACGGCAATAGCCTGTCAAGCCCCACAGGAGGATAATACCATTCAGGCGACATTTGACGCGAACTGTGAAACAGTGCGCAGCGCGTTAGATAATTTCCAAAATGAGGTAGCGACCTTTGACGAATACAGTGTAGATTTCGTCGGTTCCCAAACGAATTTTAATCCAACAGGAGATTCAACCCGTTTAGATGAGCTCAAAGAAAGCCGTCCAGGTTGGTGGGCAATGTTTGACGCGGAACTAAAAACGGAGTTGCGCTTACTACCTGGTGTGAATCCAGAAACCAATGAAGTGGATGGCTCTGTACGTTACTATGGACAGTGGGAAGTGACAAAATCAGCGACGGACTCTACCGAAGCAACAAGTGTTATCATACCTATATACGCTTCGTATGACTTTGATGCCGATGGAAAGATTCTTTACCAGCAAACGTATGGTGATATGACTGCGGCATTTGAATCGTTGAACTAGTAGCGATCTAAGCGATAAAACAATGCGAATGATTTTAGCGCACCTAGACTAAACCTGCCCGTCTGAGAAATCGGACGGGTTTTTTTATTTTTTCCAATATTGGGTGTGGCGCAGTTCAACATTAACCACGGTACCAGCATAATAAACGGGCACTACGGTATCAAAGTATAGAACGCATTCTTTTCTGTTTAGCAGTTGAATATCAAAAGTTTGCTCGCCAGAAAATAATACTCTGAGAGAATCGAAAATAGGCTCCAGACCTGCAGGCAAGGGATCGGTGTCAAAAGCCCAATCTATAGTTTGATCTGTTCCCGAAAACGACAGATGCGTTTCATCGCGCAAAACGAAGTTACTTTCGTCGATAATTATTCCTGCACTGTCTATAGTTGAAGTCTTGTTTGCTGTATCTATACGATTCAGTAAATGCCCAGTGGTATGAGGCGTTAGTGCTCCAGGATAGGATTGAATTTTAATATAATTTGTTATCTCCTGGCCCTCCCAAGTACCACTCAAATAATCAATGGTGGTCCAATTTGCTGTGCGATCACAACTAAACAAACTTCCAATAATGAACAGTAAAAACAATTGCTTTTTAATCATAACTAAAGTAGAATTCCTATTCCGCCATATACACCTAAGCCGTTAGTTTGGATGGAAAACAGTAATTGGTTGGTGTGAAAAGGTACGAAGTAATTGAACCCCAAAAGGGCATCTCCGGCATAACCTTCGAGGGCATTGCTTGCGTAAAGTCTATTATATCTAACAAATAAAGTCGCTCTTTCATCTAAAATATCCCAGAGCAGCGTAGGCGATGTAGAGAGAAATAAATCGCCTGCAGAAAGGGTAACAGTAGCTGGAAACCTGAAGGCGACTCGATTATTGAACAGGCTAAATTTTGGACCTGTAGTAAAATTATATTGATTGACACCAAAGCCTTGGATGGCACTAGTTAACGAGTTTGCTTGAACAGAAAATGCGCCGTCCGTAGACCAATCAACGTAATCGGTTAGTCCATAATTGTGCAATCCAGCGATCCCGTAAATAGGTGATAATGTATTGGCACCGCCGTAAAGTCCTCCGGCATATGCGTTTTCTCCTTTGCCTAAAGATTTTGCTTGTTGCAGTTCAGGGTGAAGGGCAAAGCAAGAGCTCAACATGAACCCAACGATCAAAAGCAACAGTTCTTTTTTACCCATATCTAAATGTATTAAATTCGTATCGACCAATACCTTTACAATGAGAACCCTTTTCTTAAGTCTGCTTTTCTGTCTTTCCCTTGGTGCACAGGACCGAGCAATCCATTGGCAAAAACCGGATTCTTATGTTTCATATGCACCCTTCTCAACGCATTACTTTCGAGGAGATGTCGCACGTACGCACCTCACATCTATAAATTACGGCTGGGCAGAATTGGGCTTTTTTATTAATTCCTACAGAGAACCTACGTTTGCTCTTTGTTATAAAACGGAGGTTTTTGAAAAAGGTCGCTGGCGCGCGCATCTGATGGTCGGTACGGCATACGGATACAAAAAAAATCTGTACAACTACCCAACAATCCCTTTGTCCAGCACGTTTTTATTTCGGACAGATTTCGTCCCTGTCGGTGGTGGAACGGTGGAATATTTCTTCTCAAAAAGGATAGCGATTAAAGCCACATTCATTCCTTTGGTTGGAGGTCTTGGTTTACAATATTCTCTATAACGTTTGCAACCCTTTACTCAACACCCAAGCACGATAGTCTCTATTGTTCACTGACGCTTTCGCAGAATTTGCATCCTCACGGTAGTTGTGTACACTATGAACAACGTAGAATTTTTTATTGTAGCGAGAGAGGAAGGCTTCTGGTGCCCAGCCTACAATACTCTCTAGGAATCCTTCTGCAAGGTCTCGGTCGACAAAGCCACCCACGATAATACTATACCCTTTGGTGGTTCCGGGTTCGGGACTGTTATCAGTGACCCATTTAGTATTTTTTTCTTTCCCTTTGGCGTCTTCTTTTTCATCAGCCGCCGCTTCATTTGCAAGGTTGTAAGCTGTAATGGAATCGGCCTTTAGGGCTGCCGTAGTTAGACTGTCCTCCAAAGCTTGAGCCGCAAGGGCTGCTGTGTCTACTGGCGGCGGCGGAGGAGGAATAGGAAGGCTGTAAATATGCAAGTTTGACGGCCCGCCGGGACGTTTGCTTTGTGAAACAAGCATGGTGCTGTCGCTCATAAATACTAACCCAAAGTCGTCACCTCTGTTGTTCAAAGCGACCGGCTGGGCTAAGGTATCACCTTCGCCGTGCGCATAGAGTTGCAGTCCATAGTTGCGTGAGGCACGTGAGAAGTAAAGATCTAGATCCGTTGATGTGGTGGGGAAGACTTCATCTTCTTTCGTGTTTGCTATGTCGACAGCCTGTGGCGCACTCCATATCCCATCGAAACTTAGCGTGCTTTTGTAGAGATCGTAACCTCCTTTTCCGCCTTCAACATTAGATGCGAAATACAAGGTATAATCCATTGCATCGAAATAGGGATGCTGGTAATCTGCGTCCGGCACAACAAACGGCAGTTCCTTCACTGCATCGCCGTTGAACGGAATGTAAGTGAGGGTCATTCCCACGCGACCGTCTTTGTACGGCTTTTTGCGACTGTGACTTGCGATAAGTGCAGAGCTGTCAGGAAGAAGTGCACATTGACCTATATAGTACCGTTGATTTGCCAGGAATTCCGGAAGCGAATACGGTAAGGTCTTTAAATCTTTTATACGCAGTAAGAAGGGACGTGCAAAAGGCTCGTTCGTTTGCAGATCGCGAGAGGTAGTGGCGCCTCCGCCGCGGTTAGACAAAAAGAGTACGTGCCCTTTTCCGTAGGGTACTCCGGCATAGTCATCCGCGAGCGCATCGCCGATCTCTTGATGTATAAGTGTATCTGGCTGGGCGAGCGCTTCTTTTATCTGGCCAAAAGTAGGTCCACCGGCCAGTACAGCCAAAAGAACCAAGCAGGAAGTATTTAGGAAACGTCTCATAAAAATAGTCTTGGCGAGGTGAACGAATCAATTCTAGGCGCAACGTTTAAGCTCAAGCCTATCACATGGCTGCGTTGCGTGAGGTAGACAAGGTCTGTAAGCGGGTAGTTGTATTGGTAGAATACATGCCAATCGCGGTTCGGATTAAGACGGAGCAGTAGCCCCATCTCATCTGCTGGGCTATAATGCGCGCCCAGTCCCCATTTCTCCTGATGCTCAACAAACGCGTGGAAATTTACATCTGCCGGGCTGTTAGTTGCCGCACTGGCAAGGAAGCTGGAACGCAGCGACCATTGACCTTTCAGGGGTAGTCGGTGCCCACCAAAAACCTGGAGTACTTGAGCTGTGTAGTTGTTGTCATAAATCTCTGCACGGTTGACATTTTTAAAACTAATACCCGCATAGTACGTAGGTGTGTTGAACGTAGAACCTATATCAACGTTTGCCATAAGCGGTCCCTGCAAATCGTAAATATTAGGGTCGACCAGGTCGTAGTAGGTTTCATCGATCAAATCTACAGCGGTACGCCCTACAGTAACGCGCAATCCCGTGCTCAGCTTTGCATTATCGCTGACTTGAAGGTGGTAGGCTCCACTAATAGCTGCATGTTGTGTAACGGCGGGGCCTATCTGATCATTGATCAAGGTTAAATTAAGACCCAGTCCACGCAGATTGCGGTAGTCCATGCTGATCACCCCGGTCCGTGGTGCACCTTTAAGGCCCACCCACTGCGCATCTACTATGCTTACCACGTGTTGGTCTTGCATTCCAGCGTGCGCAGGTGATACAGCGACAGGGGTAAATAAATAATTATCTAGTGAAGGGTGCTGCTGGCCAAAAAGTGTCCAAGCGGCCAATGTAAATAGTACCACTAAACTCTCGGTCAAAAGCAGTTTCTTGAATGTAGTCATATGTGTGTTCATCTTCATGGCCTTAGCGGTTAATGTAGAGGTAACCATTGTATTCGGTAGTTGATGTTCCGCCCATTCTTACATAGTAGTAATAGGTTCCTGTTGGAAGAATTTCTTGTGCGTTATTAAGGTAAGTGGCGGTGTTAGCACGACCGTCAAAATCATTTTGGTAATCTTCACTCTCGTAAACCTGTATCCCAAGGCGGTTAAATATTAAAACGTTTGAACCAGGATACTGTGCGATCCCCGGAATGACCCAGAAATCATTATTTCCATCGCCGTCAGGGGTGAGTACCGTGGCCGCTTTAAGTTCACATTCATCCGGATCTAAGAAGTTGGGTATACCGTCGCCATCACAGTCGTCAAATCCAATACCATCGCCATTAGAATCAAACTCTAAAGCATCGCTAATGCCATCGCCATCACTATCGGTGTCTTCTTGATTAGGAATGCCATCACCGTCATTGTCAGCGAGTCCGCCCCCGCCTCCAGGAATACCGCCTTCATCAATGTTGAGGATGCCGTCACAGTCTAAATCTTCCGACAACACTTCGATGCTGTCTGTAGCCAATACACCGTTTGCATCGACGGCCGTTATGGTATACCATCCAGACACAAGTCCGGAAAGCGTATCTGAAGCTGCTCCATTGCTCCACGAAAGCGTAACGGGTGTAACACCTCCACTGAGCGTTACAAACACGCTGCCGTTGGTTTCGTCCGGACAAATGTTGTTGCTGAGGTTTGTAGCTACAGCTTTGAAGTAATCCGGTTCTGTAAGTACGGCAGTGTCTAAAACGGTACAACCGTTACTGTCGGTTGCCGTCACAAAATAAGTGCCTTCCGGAAGTCCGTTGAGGTCTTCGGTGGTTGCGTAGCCGTTGTTCCAGTTGTAGGCGATCGGCGCAATACCGCCGGTAACTGTGAGGTCAATGGTTCCGTCGTTGGCACCTTCGGCACTGATACCATATCCATTGTAATTGGACAATACGATAGTAGAAGAAAGGGCAGTGGGTTCACTGATAGTGATATTTCCTGAGGCAACACAGCCATTGGTATCACTCACATCATAGAAATACGTTCCGGCCAATAGCCCGGTAATAGAAGCGGTAGTATCCAGCGATGTCCAGGTATAGTTGTAGGCTCCAGCACCCCCGGTTGGGAATAGGGTTGCAGTACCTGTTGAATCACCATTACAAAGTACATCAGTAGTTGAAGTAGTGGCTTGAACAACGCCATTAGGTCCAGTATTTACCGTGACATTTAATGCAATGCTGTCGAGGTTACCTAAGGTATCTTGTGCATAGAACCATACTGCAGGGGTGCCGATGTTAGCACAAGTAAATACGGTTTGACTCAGCCAAAGGGAATCGATTCCGTTACAATCGTAGGTACCTGTATCAATGGCCGCGATTTGAAGCGTATCGAACCCTTGTGCATCTAAAGTTAAGGTGGTAGGCTGCACTAGGAAAAGAGGACCTGAACTGTCTATCACAGTGACTGTGATACCAACGCTGTCTTTGTTCCCGGCGGCATCTGTAACAACATAAGCTAGAACATGTGTTCCAAAGTTAAAGGTGGCTGAGGTTCCGTTAGTGTTGTAGTATGTAGTGGTATAATTTGTACTATTCTCCTCGATGCTCGGGGTAGGCCAGTTTAAGTCTGCCGTACAACTGTCCGCTAATGCTATGAGTGTCGTATCATTCATTCCCCACGTGATCACAGGTGCAGTGGTATCCGCTACGGTCAAGAAGAAGCTACAGGTATCACTGTTGCCACTGAGGTCAATCCCGTAGAAGTCCACTTTGTATACGCCTATTTGAAGGTATGAACCTGTATCTAGGTTGAAGTAGGAGGTATCCATGCCGCAATTATCCCAAACACTATCGCCCGTCCAGTAGACCTGTGTCCACGTAGAATCTGCACTGGCATAGACTGTGGTAGAATCTGGACACCAAAGCTGCGGCTTTACGGTCTCTTCTACGACCAGTCGCTGAAGAACGGAGTCCATGTTGTTATGAACGTCAGTCACATACCAGTAAATATCATACTGTCCTTGTGCATAGTAAGAATCAGCGTTGTGGTACAGCGTATCTATTCCACATGCCTCAACGATGGTAGGCGGTGTTAAGGTGAGGCTATCGGTAAAGATGCCACACGTATCCGTTCCGGCTTGAACCGTGAGTGTATCTAAGGTACCTGTGGATGCAGGTGCGATGGTATCTCGAACCGTGACAATAAAGAAGCATGTATCAGTGTTTCCACTTGGGTCTGTGGCATAGTGGAATACCGTATCTACACCCACGAAGAAAAAGGTTCCGCTTGTATCGCTAGGGCTGTAGTTAACGCTGTCGCTGTTATCTACGGCTGTTGGAGCGGTCCAATCCAGGTGAGCGCCACAATTCAACGCATCTGCGAACAAGATTGTATCTGATGGACAACTTACAAACGAAGGCGCGAAGGTGTCTTGCACGGTAATTAAAAATGCGCAACTGTCCCAATTTCCATTGGCATCTTCAGCAAAGGTCCAAACCTCGTGTAACCCTATAGCAAACCACTGTCCGCTTATCGCGGTGCTATACGTACTGTCTATTCCACAGGCGTCAAATAAAACGGGTGCCGTCCAGTTATACGCTACGCCACTGGTGTCCATAGTTGCATAAACGGTTGTATCTGCAGGACATTCAATAGTGGGTCCAACGGTATCAATAATCGTTACAATAGCAAAGGCAGTATCTGTAAATAGACTGTCTGCCCCGACAAGCATTACGGTATGTGGTCCTAAATCTGAGCAGCCCCATGAGGTGCTGTCTATAGTTAGGGTTAGGCTACAGTTGTCGCTACTGGCGCTATCGACATCCGCAGCAGTAATGTTCGCTTGACCTAAAGAATCGAGCTGTATGGTGATGTTTTTCGCATAGACCGTTGGGGCAACACCGTCGCTATCACTCACGGTAATACTTTCGCTGCCTTGGCAGCCTATAGGATCCAGGAGGTTCACGGTATACGTGCCGCTAGATACGTTCGCTAAATCTTCTGTTGTGGCACCCGTGCTCCATAAATACGTCATGGGAACAGCGGTGGTGACCATGGTAAGGTCTACACTTCCATCTGAAGTACCTGGACAACTCGCAGCAGTTGAGCTTAGTGTAGCCTCTGGCACGGGATGAACATAAGCGCTTGCCTCAGGCGAAGTATAACGACAGCCAGCAGCAGAGGTCGCTACGACCTGGTAGGCGGTAGTATCCTGTAAAGGACCTGAAGTAAAGGTGTTTGCTGTTGCTCCAGCGATGGTTGTCCATGAATTCCCATTGAATTGTTGCCAAACATAAACAGGCGTGGCGCCTGAAATAGCAAGGCCGAAAGTGGCAGTGGCATTATCACAAACATCCACACTGACGGGTGCATAAGTAACGGTGAAATCGATCGGCTCACTTAAGGTTATATTGTTTCCTGGCGCGGAGGTACACCCATTAGCATCAATGAGTTGAATATCCAGGTAATGCCCTTCAGAAAGGTTAATGATCGAGGCTGTTCCAGCAGTTACTGTAGCGGTTGTTGCTCCGCCTTTATAGGTAACGGTGTAGGTGCCGTCTGGAACGTTTGTAATCGCAAATGAGATGGTACCGTTTTCAGTTGCACAGGCTGTAGGGTCCGTTTTAGTAAAACTACTTGCGGTGAGCGTTCCGCCGGTTGTTCCACTTAGGGAAGCGTTTATAGAAGCAGCTCCCGTAGAACTAAAGCTGATCTGGGCCGGATTTGAAGCAGGGGCTGTCCCGTTCATGGAAATGTATACGGAGGTGTCTAAAGTTCCTGTGCTGTCTGGTACTAAGGACAAACTGCTGGTGTAGGCTCCATTTGCAGTCGAACTGACTTCGTATCCTGTGGGCGCATCGACCACTAAGGCAGCGGTTAAATTGCGTGCTTCAATAAATAGCGATTGGCTAGCGCTAGGAATTCCACTACAGGTAAAGAATGCGGTTGTTGTTCCGAAAGTGGTTAACGTAGGAATGGCAGTTCGTGCAGGAGTAGTAGGGAACCAATTCGTTGGATTTCCAAAGGTGATCATCTGCGTAGTGCTTCCAGAACCGCTGGAGCCAATAGCAAAATTTAATGTGCTGCTGTTGCTGTATTCTATGGTAACCCGGCTTGTCCCGGAATTTCCAACGGTATTTGAATTCGGCGTTGTGTTGCTGAAACGACCAGAATTTGTACCTGTTGGAGTATGCGTTAAAAGGCTAGTATTTCCTAAAGTATACCCGCTAAATGAGCTGCTTTCAAGGTATTTCCCAGCAACACCTATGGCATCCATATCCCAGGCTGTTAAATGGATATCGCCTAAGGTTACAGCCACTGGGCTCGCAGCGGTGCCGTCTTCGATAAATATAATGCTATAAGAGATTTCACCAGGACCTGTCCACAAGATGGAAGGACTAAAATTCGCCGCTGTATTTCCGTTGGTAGTTGCAGTAGCATCAAAGTCGGACAAGAGCGCATTGGTTATTGCATCGATGGTTACAATGGCATCGTAAGAAACACCATTAACGGTAACTACATCGTCGTAAACACATGTACCTCCAGCAGTAGTGGCGGGATTAGCGGTCAGTGGTGATCCAAAATCCAGGGATTGTCCAGCGGTAGGGATGGATTGCGAAAATACCTGCCCAGACCACAAGAGTAGCGCAAGTATGAGGTGAGAGAAATAGCGTCTTCTCATAGGAATAAATTGTACATCAAAGAGTTAGCTGTTAAACAGGCCGTCTCTTTTGTTTCCTTTAAAGTTACTACCTCAAGTGTTTCTTATGAGACTCGTTGAGCGAACTTATTAACCAATGCGTAAGCGTTCCATAAGGCGTTAAACCCCTTCAATTCTCAGAAATATGCGAATAAACTTGCGTAGGTGTTAGAAATCGTGACATTTGTCACGTTTTTAGAAACTTCTCTCGAATGAATGAGCAAGAGCGTGCTGAGCACATCAAAGCCCTGAACGAAGCGTTTCGTCCGCTGCAACCGGAACAACGCATCACCGCA
>Ga0228619_1000921_pt1 | contig 13111 bp, 9 predicted proteins | sample 22DmetaG_FD_190065 | JGI IMG/M metagenome (GOLD analysis project Ga0228619, IMG submission 190065) | Seawater microbial communities from Monterey Bay, California, United States - 22D | ecosystem: Environmental > Aquatic > Marine > Coastal | place: USA: California | collected 2016-10-12 | reverse complement strand
TTAAAGTTGTCCCTACTATAAAAACGATTAAGGTTTTCCATTACTTCATCCACTGTATCCACCACTACAAAGAAATCCAAGTCTTCTGGGCTAATATTTCTCTCAGCCAGTAACGTATTCTTGATCCAATCAACTAAGCCATTCCAATATGAACTTCCCACTAAAATAATAGGAAACTTGGCAACTTTGGAGGTTTGCAAGAGTGTAAAGGCTTCAAAAAGCTCATCTAAAGTCCCTACACCTCCTGGCATTACAACAAAACCTTGAGCATATTTGACAAACATTACTTTTCGAACAAAAAAGTACTGAAAGTCAATCAGTTTATCTTGATCAATGTATGGATTACTAAATTGTTCAAACGGAAGCTTAATATTTAATCCAACAGATATTCCTCCTGCTTTTTGAGCTCCACGGTTAGCAGCCTCCATAATTCCTGGACCCCCACCACTTATAATTCCATATCCTGAACGAGCAATGGCTTCAGATATATCGACTGTTAGTTGATAGGTAGGGTGGTCTTCTGGAGTTCTAGCAGATCCAAAAACAGAAATACAAGGGCCAATGGCACTCATTTTTTCATATCCTTCAACAAATTCACTCATGATTTTGAACAAAGCCCATGAATCATTTGTTTTTATTTCATTCCAATTCTTGTTAGTTTTCATATTAAGTTTTGGGTAAGTTGGGTCTCAAATTCTTTATTTAAAAATCGTGCAGTGTGACTTGATTTGTGCGCTATAATTTCTTCTGGAGTTCCTTGACAAATAAGTTCTCCACCATAGCGTCCTCCTTCTGGACCAATATCAATTACATGATCTACTTGTTTGATTACATCAAGATTATGTTCGATAATTAAAACAGTATTTCCTTTTTCAACTAGAATCGTTAATACTTCAAGGAGTACACGAATGTCTTCGAAATGTAATCCAGTAGTGGGTTCATCTAAAATATAAAAAGTATTCCCAGTATCTTTTTTGGATAACTCACTGGCCAATTTAATACGTTGTGCTTCTCCACCCGAAAGGGTCGTTGAAGATTGTCCCAAAGTTATATATCCTAATCCAACATCTTGAATCATTTTTATTTTTCTGTAGATTTTTGGAATGGCCTCAAAAAAGGCGCAAGCCTCATTAATCGACATGTTTAACACATCTGAGATGGATTTCCCTTTATAACGAATCTCAAGGGTTTCACGATTAAAACGCTTTCCATTACAGGTCTCACATTCAACATAAACATCTGGTAAAAAATTCATTTCAATAACCTTCATTCCTCCTCCTTGGCAAGTTTCACATCGACCACCCACAACATTAAAACTAAAGCGACCGGGCTTATATCCTCTTATTTGAGCTTCTGGAGTTAAAGTAAACAAGGTGCGTATTTCACTAAAAACTCCACAGTACGTTGCTGGATTACTTCTAGGTGTTCTCCCAATTGGACTTTGGTTAATATCCACTACTTTGTCTATATATTCCAATCCGGAAATCTTTTCATAGGGCAATGGTACTTTCACACCATTAAAAATATGCGCATTTAAAATAGGGTAGAGGGTTTCATTGACCAGTGTTGACTTACCACTTCCTGAGACACCAGTAACTCCAATCATCACACCTAAAGGAAAATCAACAGTTATGTTTTTTAGATTATTTCCTGTACAGCTTGAGAGTGTTAATTTTGTATCCTTTCCTTTTCGTCTTGTGGATGGAATCTCTATCTCTAACGCACCGCTTAAATAATTAGAAGTTAGTGTATTTTCCGATAAAATTGATTTTGGGGTTCCTTGCGAAATGATTTCCCCACCATTTTTCCCTGCATAGGGCCCCATATCAATTAGATAATCAGAGCGCAGCATCATGTCTTTGTCATGTTCTACTACAATCACTGAATTCCCTAAATCTCTTAACGCTATTAATGAATTTATTAATCGATCATTATCTCGTTGATGTAAACCAATACTGGGTTCATCAAGAATATACAATACACCGACTAATTGTGAACCAATTTGTGTCGCCAATCGAATTCGTTGAGCCTCTCCACCAGAAAGAGACTTTGAAGAACGGTTTAATTGTAAATATTCTAAACCGACATTCAATAAAAACTGTAGGCGAGATAAAATTTCTTTTATGATTTCTGCAGCAATTTTATTTTCATTTTCAGAAAGACTTTCAGAAAGCTGTTGTGTCCACTCATGTAGATCTTTCAAATCCATACTGACCACATCTGCGATTGTGCTATTTGCTAGCTTAAAATGTAGTGCCTCTTTCTTAAGTCTGGAACCTTCACAAGTTGAGCAATTATAACTATCCATATAACTAGATGCCCAGCGCTTGATACTTGCTGTAGCCGCTTCTTCATAGGAAGATTCTATATAATTTTCTAATCCTTCAAAATCTATCTTGTAGGTACGAGTAATTCCTAAAGTAGAGGAAGGAATGTCAAATTTTTCTTGACTTCCTTTTAAAATTATCTCCATTGCTTTAACAGGAATTTCTGCAATTGGATCAGTAAGTGAAAATTCATAACAGGTTGCTATCGTCTCAATCTGTTTGTATGTCCAATTATTTTTCTTAGTCCCAAGAGGGCTAATTCCACCCTGACTTATTGATAAACTTGAATCTGGGATAATTTTATTTAAATTCACTTTGTGTTGTAACCCCAAACCTTTGCAGTCTGGACACATTCCTTTTGGTGAATTGAAAGAAAAGGAATTGGGTTCAGGTTTTGGATACGATATCCCTGAAGTTGGGCACATTAAATTACGGCTGAAATATCTAGTTGCTCTGGATTCAATATCCATAGTCATTAATACGTCATTTCCATAATGCATTGCAGTCACCAATGATTCATTAAAACGTTTAATGAATTCCTCGTCTTTCTTTACGGTAAATCTGTCAATGACCAATTCAATATCATGAGTTTTATAACGATCTAGCTTCATCCCAGGTTTCAAATCCAGAACCACACCGTCCACACATACACGAGAAAACCCTTGACGAGAAAGAGAATCAAACAATTCCCGATAATGACCCTTTCTTGACTTTACAATAGGAGCAAGAAGCATTATTTTTTTATCCAAATACTCTTCAACAATCAAATCTTGAATCTGATCATCATTATAACTAACCATTTTTTGCTGAGAAACATAACTGTAAGCGGTACCTATTCTGGCGTATAACAACCGAATATAATCATAAAGTTCTGTGATAGTACCTACGGTAGATCTTGGACTTTTGGAGGTCGTTTTCTGTTCAATTGCAATTACTGGAGACAGACCATCTATTTTGTCAACATCAGGACGTTCCATATTTCCCAAAAACTGCCTAACATAGGCAGAAAAAGTTTCCATGTAGCGACGCTGTCCCTCAGCGTAAATGGTGTCAAATGCCAAAGAAGATTTTCCACTTCCTGAAAGCCCTGTAATAACGACTAATTCGTCTCTTGGAATGGTTACATTTAAGTTCTTCAAGTTGTGAACTCGAGCCCCTTCAATATGAATGTTGTTATCTTTTTTTCTCATCAGTATAGCGCACAAAAATAAGATTAATAAAGTATTCTCGGTGCCTATCTTTCATTTATTAATACAGATGAACTGCAGTATCATCCCCTCTAGGATCAGCTCCTGTAGAAAGACTCATGTCTTCGGAAATTAAGATGGCATCAACTCGTCCAATAATTCTTGAATATTGCTCTTTTATATCGTAGCCCTTTTTTTGTAAAGAATCAATTAAACTCTGACTGAACAAATTCGGTTCAAAAATAACAACATCAGGGAGCCATTGATGATGAAAACGTGGTGTACTTACTGCTGTTTGTATGTCCATATCATATTCAAATACATTTAAAAGAGTTTGTAAAACAGAGGTGATAATTGTTGATCCTCCTGGAGTACCAACTACCATCGCTAATTTTCCGTTACGTTCAACTATAGTAGGAGTCATCGCGCTTAGCATCCGTTTTTGTGGTGCTATTGCATTCGCTTTACCACCTATCAATCCAAACATATTTGGGACCCCAGGTTTACTGCTAAAATCATCCATTTCATTATTTAAGAAATAGCCTCCTTCTTCTACAAATACTTTAGAGCCATAACTCCCATTAAGAGTAGTGGTTACTGCAACCGCATTTCCCATGGGATCAACAATAGAATAATGTGTAGTCTCCTCACTCTCTTCCCAAACGATGGTTCCTGGGTTAATTTCTGATGACTTTGTTGCATTTTCAAAACTAAAATACTCCATTCTTTCATTTAAATAGGAAACATCCAAAAGACTGTCTTGTGGGATATTAACAAAATCGGGGTCGCCTAAATATAAGCTCCTATCAGCATAGGATCTTCTTTCTGCTTCAACAATGACTTGTATGGCTTCCATTGAATTTTGCCTGTATTGCCCCACATTATAGGGTTCTATCATTTTCATGATTTGACCCAAACAAATTCCACCACTAGAAGGAGGTGCCATGGTATATATACTCAGGTCCTTGTACTTGAAATTAACTGGGTCTCTCCATACCGGTTTATAACTCAATAAATCCTCATGGGTTATAATCCCACCTGTAGACTGAACTCGCTGAATTAGAGCATCAGCTACTGGACCTTCATAAAAGCCTACTTTTCCCTTTTTTGCGATGTGTTCTAGAGTAACCGCTAAAGCCTCGTTTTTTACCAAATCTCCCGCTTTAAATCCTTGTGCATAAAAGGTTTCTGTTCCATTAACTGCAATGAAATCTTCTTTTTTACCTTCAAAACTTTTGTATTGCTTTTCTGTGACAACATAACCATTTCTGGCTAAGTTTATTGCGGGCTGCACTAAATCTTCCCAGGCCAAGGTTCCGAATTTTTGATGAATTTCAAAAAGCCCAGCAACAGTACCTGGGACACCCACAGCAAGACCACCTAAAGTACTGATCTTTGGAATTACATTTCCTTCTGCATCCAAGTACATATTTGCATCTGCTGCTAAAGGTGCCTTTTCACGAAAATCCAGGCTTCCCTTAACTCCTTGGTTAGTTCTATAAACAAGAAAACCTCCTCCTGCAATATTTCCTGCATTTGGATAACAAACGGTTAAAGCTAAATCAGTAGCAATCATTGCATCAAAAGCAGATCCCCCTTTTTTCATTATTTCAACTCCTATCGCAGAGGCTTCTTCTCTTGCGCTAACCACAGCACCTTTGATTGGTTTTGGAGGAGAACAAGCATGGACAACAATAAAAAGTAAAATTCCTTTAACTAATTTAATCTGAACTTGTTTCATAATGTTTTGATTTCGTTGTTGACATACGGGATTACCGCTTTCATAAAATGAGTAAAATGACTTTGAAAATAAGTATAATTTTCATTTAATTCCTTTATTGATGAGCCTAATTTAGAAGGAAATTGAGTCCGCTTTTCCATCTGTGTTAAAATGAGCTCCAAACCTGATGGGGTAGCATAGGTTTCAAACCAATTATATCGAATTAAGGCTTCAGTAAATTTTTGAATAGCGTCAGGAAGTGATTTTGAATGTGCCTTGAGATGAGTATAAAATTCTGCAGAAAATGCATTGAGGGTTTCAGGATGATATTTTTCCCAATGGACGGCTAAAAAATGATCAAAATACATATCAACAATGACACGACTATAATGTCTATAGACAGGAAACAGCAACTGTACACAAGCCTTGAAATTTTCGTGATGATCTGTGAAATGGTCTATCTTTCGGTGTAAAAGAATTCCCTTTTGAATCATGGGAGGAAACTCATCCAACGTATTTCCTTTGACTCTATCTGCAATCAGATTTCCAATAGCAAGTGATACATTTTTTCCAGACAAATAGACATGAGCCAAAAAATTCATAGCTCGAAATTACTTTTTTCATACTAAAGAAGAGAGGAATTAATATAGTTTTTAAAATAGTTTAATTTTGATAGCTAACACTACAAAACAAATTGTCTATATTTCATTTCCTTTTTTTAAATAATAAATCCAATACACTAATATCTAGGCTATGTGCATTTTGGCTTTTGTGCACACCTTTAATGGCTCAAAACCCAAGCGAGGCATTTCTTTTTGAGGGGAATTACACGCTGGATTTAGCCTCAAACATTAAAGGTGGAACAGAACAGGGCTATGCTTATTTAGGGAACTTAGATTTAAATTTTACATTTGACACTGAAAAACTAGGCTTGTGGGAAGGGGGACAATTTTTTGTTTATCTTTTAAATAACCACGGGAATGCATTGTCTCCTCTAATGGGAGATTTCCAGGTAGCCAATAATATAGAAGCTGATTCCAACTCAAGACTATATGAATTCTGGTACCAGCATCATTTCAAGAATGGTTCGCTTACCTTAGGACAACATAACCTTAATTCTGTTTTTGCAATTACTGAAACAGGAGGCTTTTTTATAAACAGCTCTTTTGGAATTCAACCTGACTTATCATCAAACGCACCTATATCTATTTTTCCACTCGCAGGACTTGGTGGGATTTTGTCTATTATCATTACACCTAAAATTACCTTTTCAAATGGAATCTACGATGGAGATCCTGGAACGGAAGAAAACAATCCTAATTCACTCAAATGGTCTTTAAATCAGACTGATGGAGCTCTTCTTATTCATGAACTAAGCTATGAAAAGAAAACAGATAGTCTTTGGCGAGCAACATACAAAATAGGATTCTGGAATCACACGCAGAATCAAATCTATGATCAAGTCACTAAAAATGGCTCTCAAGGAATTTATTTTATTGGTGATAAAAAATTAACTTCTCTTACTGAGCCTGAAAAAGGACTTAAAGGATTCACACAAATTGGGTTTTCATTGAATGAATTTAATCCTGTTAAATCGTATCTGGGAACAGGGTTAACTTACAAAGGTATTTTTACAAATCGTGAAAATGATACTGGAGGAATTGCAGTTGCACATACTCGCTTTTCTAATTATTATCAATCCTTATTCACCTCTGGGAGGTTAAAAAGTGAAACTGCAATAGAACTTTTATATGAATTTGTCTTTTCAAATCCAATCGTCTTAAAGCCTAATATCCAATACATCATTCATCCAGCAAGTAACACGAATATTCCAAATGCTCTTATGGCTCTTGTGAGAATGAGTTATAGTTGGTAATTTTAAACAATTCTTTTTATCAAAATTCAAATTGAAACATGACATTAATTAAATCCATTTCTGGTATCAGAGGAACAATAGGAGGAAGCCCTTCTACTAATTTAACCCCTTTAGATGTCGTGAGATTCACCACAGCTTACGGGCAATGGTTGAAGGAAAATTCTCGAAATAATTTGACAGTGGTTACAGGGCGAGATGCTCGGATTTCTGGACCAATGGTTCATGCCTTGGTGAATCAAACTCTAATTGGAATGGGGATTAATGTGATTGATTTAGGATTGTCAACAACACCTACGGTAGCCGTTGCAGTGCCCTCGGAAAAGGCAGGTGGTGGAATTATTTTGACTGCAAGCCACAATCCAAAGGAATGGAATGCTTTAAAGCTTTTGAATGCAGATGGAGAATTCATCAATGCCGAAGCAGGTCAAAAAGTCCTAGAATATGCAGAAAAAAAAGCGTTTGATTATGCTCAAGTTGATTTCCTTGGAACTTTAAAAGAGCGTTCAGATTATATTCAAAAACATATTGAAGCAACGCTAAATATGGATTATGTTGCCCTTGATGGGATCAAAAATAAAAAATTCAAAGTCGTTGTAGATGGTGTGAATTCCTCTGGTGGAATCGCAATTCCCCAACTACTAGAAGCATTAAAAATAGAAGTAGTTAAAATTCATTGTGAGCCCAATGGTCATTTCCCTCACAATCCAGAACCACTAAAAGAGCATCTTGGAGATTTGTGTGATTCGGTCGTTCGTCATAAAGCTGACTTTGGTATTGCAGTAGATCCAGATGTCGATCGCTTGGTTTTTGTAGATGAAAACGGTGAATTATTTGGAGAAGAATACACTCTTGTGGCATGTGCTGATTATATTTTAAGTAAAACGCCTGGAGCAACGGTTTCCAATCTGTCTTCTACTAGAGCTCTAGCAGATCTAACCCAAAGGTATGGCGAAGGGTATACTGCAAGTGCGGTTGGAGAAGTTAATGTAGTTACTGAGATGAAGTCTGTACAGGCCGTGATTGGTGGTGAGGGAAATGGAGGCATTATTTATCCCCCCTTACATTATGGGAGAGACGCTTTAGTAGGAGTCGTTTTTTTCTTATCACTTTTAGTTGAGAGAAAAATGAAAGTGTCCCAACTTAAAGCGACCTATCCAAGTTATTTTATGAGTAAAAACAAAATTACATTGGAAAAAGGAATGAATGTTGATGATTTACTTCTCCAAATGAAAGAACGTTATGCTACTGAACGAATCTCTTCAATAGATGGAGTTAAAATTGATTTTGATAAGTCTTGGGTTCATCTAAGAAAATCAAATACCGAACCTATAATCCGAGTCTATACTGAAGCTACATCAGAAGCTCAAGCCGTTGCATTAGCAAACCGTTTTGTATCTGAAATAAGCAGTTTGTTTTAAGAGCTTTTAGCGTGTTTAAAACGTTTGTGGGTCCAGAAATACTGAGAGGGGTCCTCTTTAATTTGATCTTCTAGCCATTCTGTAAAAGTATCAGTAATTGCATTTGGAGGAAGTAAACTTGGATTGTCTGTCAATAGTTTAAATTCAACTTCATAAAATCCACGTTTTACTCTATTGATCTTAGCAAAAACTATAGGAATATTTAATTCTCGAGCTAAACGCTCCGCACCTGTATAGACAGGAACCTTGATTCCCATAAAAGTTCTCCAATAGGTCAGTGGCTTTGGGCGAGGAGATTGATCACTTGCAAATCCAAAAACACCTCGTTGATTATTTACTTCCATACCCTTTATATCAGCTGCTGCAGTTCGTTGAGAAATCATAAAAGCGTCATGTCTACTTCGTATTTTCTTAATTAAATTATCAAAATAAGGATTGCGAATAGGGGTGTAGATTCCATAACCTTTATGCTTCATATGATAGCCTAAGGACATCATCCATTCCCAACTAGCATAATGTCCACACATCAAAAAGGCTGAGCGATTTTCTTTTTCAAATTGGGTTAGGACTTCTATATTTTTAACATAAAATCGCTTAATCATTTCCTTTTTAGACATTCCCATGGACTTGATGATCTCAAGAAATAAATCACATAAATGCATGTAGAATTTTTGTTCTATTTCATGTAATTTCTTTTCATCGAAGGTTGGAAAGGCTTGTTTTAGATTAGATCGAACTACCTCTTTTCTATAACCAAAGACGCGATATAACAAAAAGCATACAAAATCAGATAATTTATAAAATAAAGGAAAAGGTAATCTTGAAATTATAAAAAGAAGGGGATAAGCCAAATAATAGATAAGTGCGTTCACAAAAATAATGTAAGAGTTCAAAATTACTTTTTTCAAGTTAAAATGTTGATAAAAAGAAACAAAAGAATAGAAATAGACTTTTACATTTATAACAAATCATTGTACTTTTGTTATATATATAACATTATTAATCCAACTTATATTTAGATGAAAAATATTTTAGTGCTCGGAATGGGTAAAGTAGGGAGTCTCGTGGGCGTATTACTTAGCAAGAATTTTAAAGTTACTGCTTTAGATCAAAAGAAGCCACATTATGATTACACCTTGCCCTTTGAATGTATAGAAGGAAATGTTGCAGACACTGCATATATGAAAGGCTTAATGAAAAACTATGATGCTGTAGTGTCAGCCCTACCTTACTTTTTAAACAAAGATATTGCTGTATTGGCACATGAATTAGAGGTACACTATTTTGATTTAACCGAAGATGTTCCCACCACACAATTTATACAAGAACTTAGTAAAACATCCAAAAAAGTCATGGCTCCTCAATGTGGTCTTGCCCCGGGGCTCATTGGAATTATCGGAAAAGACTTAACGCTAAACTTTGATACGCTTAGAGATATAGAACTCCGTGTAGGAGCACTTCCTCGTTACCCCAACGGTCAAATGGCGTATTCTTTTACCTGGTCACCTCATGGAGTAATCAATGAGTATTTAAATGACGCAGAAGCAATTCACAATGGTAAAAGAAAAAACGTACCCTCTTTGGAAGGATTTGAATATATTAATATAGAAGGGCAGGAGTTCGAGGCTTTTACTACATCAGGGGGGCTGGGAACTCTTTGCGAAACTTTTGAAGGAAAAGTAGATACATTAAATTATAAAACAATTCGCTATCCTGGTCACGGAAAACTAATGAAGTTTTTGATGTATGAACTGATCTTAAAAGAGGACAAAGAACAATTAGAAAAGATTTTAAGTAATGCCAAACCCCCAGTAGAAGAGGATGTAGTGTATGTGTATGCAGTGGTTGAAGGATGGAAAAATAATACCCTCTCAAGAAAAGAATATTATAAGGCGTTTTATCCCATTGAGATAGAAGGAAAACAATGGCGAGCTATATCTTGGACTACTGCAGCATCCTTGGTCGCAGTCATTGAGATGGTGGCTCAAGGATCGCTAATTCAAAAAGGGTTTTTAAAGCAAGAAGAAATTCCATTTAATAAATTCCTAAAAACTCAAACAGGAAGCTTATTTTTATAATCTACTTAAATCATTTTTGAAATGAAGTTTTCTACTATTACCACCATGACAAAGATTTTGGATGCACTTTTTGCCACCTATGCAGAAATGTTACCTGATGTTAAAAAAATCACTCATGCGATGATTGACAAAGGGATGGTTAAAAATCAAAATGAAATCATCAATGATCATGTTGCCTTTAGAACCATGGGAGTGAAAAATTTAGGAATTGCCTCATTTGAAAAGATCTTTTTAGCTCACGGCTACGAAAAACGTGACTTCTTTCATTTCAACTTGAAAAAACTAGATGCTTATTGGTACGCCCCACCTACACCTGATTTACCACGTATATTTATTAGTGAGCTTAAAGTAGATTTACTTTCAGAGAAGGTTCAAAAAATCATCAAAAAGTATACAGATACTGTAACTTCTGATCCCGTAGATCAATTGGATTTGAATGATGCCAAAGCAGTTTCCTCCTATTTTCAGAAGCCACTATGGTCGTTACCCTCAATAGAAGATTATGAAGCGCTAATTGCCGAAAGCGAATATGCTGCATGGGTTATTTACAATCGCTATTATTTAAACCATTATACCATTAGTGTACACGATCTACCCGATGCTTATTGCACCCTAGAACCCTTTAACGAGTTCTTGAAGTCTATTGGAATACAACTAAACACCTCTGGTGGGGAAATAAAAACAAGTGAGGACAAGTTACTAAGACAGTCGAGTTCGGTTGCCAATAAGGTCATTGCCCATTTTTCTGGAGATCAAACTAAAGAAATTGCGGGGAGTTATGTCGAATTTGCAGAACGTGGAGCTTTACCACAATTTGCTGATATTCCTAGAAATGAATTGAAGAGAAACCAGCGAAGAGAAGGCTTTGAAACAGGAAATGCAGATCGTATTTTTGAAAGTACATTTACTACACAACTAAAGAAAAATTAAATAATCCCTATGGAGATCCAAAACTTATTAGAAAAATTAAATATAAAGAATAAACAAGAAGGCTGTAATACAGGAGGTGTCTGGCACGGTCAGGGCAAAGCAATCACATCTACAAGTCCTGTCAACGGGGCTTTACTTGGGACCGTTCAAGGAGCAAATGTTGAAGATTACGAACGTATCATGGATAAAGCTGAACACGCTTTTCTAAGCTTCAGAAAAATTCCTGCTCCTAAAAGAGGGGAATTAGTACGCCAACTAGGGAACAAACTCCGCGAAAAAAAATCTGCACTAGGTCAATTAGTCTCTTGGGAAATGGGAAAATCTCTACAAGAAGGACTGGGTGAAGTACAAGAGATGATCGATATCTGTGATTTTGCTGTAGGACTTTCAAGGCAGCTACATGGATTAACCATGACTTCTGAACGACCTTCACATAGGCTTTATGAACAATATCATCCATTGGGAGTTGTGGGTATTATATCTGCATTCAATTTCCCTGTTGCTGTATGGAGCTGGAATGTTGCCTTAGCCTGGGTTTGTGGAAATGTCTGCATCTGGAAGCCAAGTGAAAAGACCCCTTTATGTGGCATTGCATGTCAACAAATTATTAGTGAAGTTTTAAAAGAAAATAACATGCCCGAAGGAATCTCTTGTGTCCTAAACGGGGGAGCAGAAGTTGGAAAATGGCTGGCTGAAGATCAGCGTGTTGCATTAGTTTCTGCCACCGGATCTACTCGAATGGGGAAGGATGTTGCCCAACGAGTGGGAGCGCGACTTGGAAAATCACTGCTTGAATTAGGAGGGAATAATGCTATCATCATCACTCCCAATGCTGATCTAGATTCGGCTATGAGAGCTGCTGTGTTTGGTGCTGTAGGAACTTGCGGACAACGCTGTACTTCTACCCGAAGACTGATCGTTCATAAAGATATTTTTGACAGCTTTACAACAGTATTGAAAAAGGCCTACGGACAACTTAGAATTGGAAATCCTTTAGATGAAAACAATCATATGGGACCACTCATAGATACAGATGCAGTTGCCATGTATCAAGATGCAATTGAAAAAGTAAACGCTCATGGTGCCACATGGCTTGTTGAGGGAGGAGTTCTTGATACTAAAGAATATGGAAGTGCTTGTTATGTTAAACCCGCAGTAGCGATTATTGATCATGATTCTCCCATCGTGCATAAAGAGACATTTGCCCCTATTTTATACATTATGAAATACGAAGGGAGTGTAGAAGAGGCTATTGAAATACAAAATGAAGTAAAACAAGGACTTTCTTCATCTATAATGTCCTTGAATATTCAAGAAACCGAAACCTTTCTTTCTCATTGGGGAAGCGACTGTGGTATCGCAAATGTAAATATTGGGACTTCAGGAGCTGAAATCGGAGGCGCCTTTGGAGGTGAAAAAGAAACTGGCGGAGGACGTGAGAGTGGTTCTGATGCATGGAAAGCCTATATGAGAAGACAAACGAACACCATTAACTTTTCAAAAGAATTACCCTTAGCGCAAGGAATTGTTTTTGACTTATAAAGGTTGATGTTTTTAATGTAGATTTGTCTCATT
>Ga0228619_1000913_pt1 | contig 13221 bp, 12 predicted proteins | sample 22DmetaG_FD_190065 | JGI IMG/M metagenome (GOLD analysis project Ga0228619, IMG submission 190065) | Seawater microbial communities from Monterey Bay, California, United States - 22D | ecosystem: Environmental > Aquatic > Marine > Coastal | place: USA: California | collected 2016-10-12 | reverse complement strand
GTGCTGCTTGAGCGGCGCGCGCTCACCTTGCAAGCGCTTGCCATTGCCGCAATTTTGGTTTTGCTGCTCCGGCCAGAGGCCCTGCTGGGGCTGGGTTTTCAAATGTCCTTTGCTGCCACTGGTCTTTTGATCATTGTGTTTAACGCGATGAACCAATTGACATGGGTGTCGCGATGGCCGGGGGCTGTGACCTATTTGATAGGCTCTGCGGTCTCGGCCATGGTGGCGTGCCTTGCGACGGCACCGATTGCGGCGGCGCATTTCAACCTACTGCCGCATTATGGGGTGTTGGCAAATGTGATCGCAGTTCCGATTATGGGGTTTGTGGTCATGCCCTCTGCGATTTTGGCTGCAGCACTGGCCCCATTTGGCGGGGAGGCGCTGGGGTTTTGGTGCATGACATTGGGGCTTGGCGCCATTTTGGATGTGGCGAGCTATGTCGCAGATCTGCCCCATTCGGTCAGCTATATCAAAGCACCGCCGCCAAGGGTCTTAGGAATATTGGCGACCTCTGTGTTATTTGGCATCCTTTGGCGCGGCCGCATGCGGATTTTAGCTGTTATTCCCGCTTTTGCGGCCATGGTTTTATGGATTAATTATCCGCGACCGGATGTGTTGATCAGCGGTGATGGGCGTTTGATTGGGGTGATGGTGCAGGGCGCGCGGGTTCTCAATGTCGCAAAAGGCTCGGGGTTTGTGGCGCGCAGTTGGCTTGAAAATGATGGACGCCCCATCTCTCAGCGGGCGGCGCATGGGGATATGCCGTCTTGGATAGAGATTGTTCGCAAGGGATCTGAACCGCAGTACCCCTGCCAAGCTCGATTGGTGGTTGTGCAAGCATGGCGATCTGATCTGGTCTGCGATGGGTTCGATCTGGGGCGTCTCGCAACAGCGGGGGGCGTGGCTGGGCGCTTCGATAGGTCAGGCAGGCTGCATTGGATCACAGTCAGACAGGCTATTGGGCGCAGGCTTTGGAACAGCCCCGAGCTGCGACGAGCGAAAGGCCGTTATTTCGCAGGTGGCAAAGCGCCTTAGTAGGTGCGGATCAGGCCCACCAATTTGCCCTGTACTTTCACTTGGTCGTCGCGAAATACGCGGGTTTCATAAGCCGGATTGGCCGCCTCAAGTGCGATGGCGCTGCCATTGCGCCGGAAACGCTTCAAAGTGGCTTCATGATCTTCGACCAAGGCCACAACGATATCACCATTTTGGGCCGTGCTGGCTTCGCGGATCACAACCACATCCCCGTCGTTGATTCCCACATCGATCATAGAATCGCCCTTAACCTCCAGTGCGTAATGCTGGCCGGCGTTTGAGATCATATCGCCTGGCACAGCCACGTCGCGTGCATAATCTTGGATTGCTGAAATTGGCACGCCAGCTGCGATACGCCCCATCATCGGTAAGGACCTCACGCCCTGCGCATCCACATCAATGGCATCGCGCGGCCGCTCAGGGCGATCTCCTGTAATCAGTTGCGGCACAAATTCGCGTGCTGCGGGTTGCATCTTTTCGGGCATCCGCAAAACTTCAATGGCCCGTGCACGATGGGCCAAGCGCCGAATGAAGCCGCGTTCCTCGAGCGCCGTAATTAAGCGATGAATGCCGGACTTTGATTTGAGATCGAGTGCCTCTTTCATTTCGTCAAATGAAGGGGAGACGCCATTGACCTGCGTGCGCGCGTGAATGAAGTTGAGCAGTTGCAATTGCTTTTTGGTTAGCATGACATCATCTCCCGAGATTGAGCTGCTTCGATCTGTTTGTATTATGTTCTACTCTCGTTCTCTTTTTGTGTCAAGATGTAGGGGCGCGTTAGATGGAGATGTAGCGCATCTCGCTGCCTTTGGGCATGGCCGGGGCATTGATTGGGGCAATCGCCAGAGCGTTCGCGCCGCTCAAAACGCTCAGCAAAGAGCTGTCTTGCCTTTGGGCAACATGCAAAGCGCCATCGACTAAGGTGGCGCGCATATAGTGTTCTCGGGTGCCATTGGCGGGAAGATCATGGGCCAGCGGCGCGGTTCGGTACGCGCGCGGACCGGCTGGCAGCCCCAACATTTTTTTGATCAGCGGCACAACGAAGATCTCGCCACAGACCATAGCGGAAACGGGGTTGCCCGGTAGCCCGATCATCGCCTGTCCACCCATGCGTCCGGCCATCAAAGGTTTCCCAGGCCGCATCGCCACTTTGTAAAACGATTGTTGCAGCCCCAACTCCGCAGCGGCTTGCGCCACCAAATCATAATCGCCCACCGAGGCGCCACCAATGGTAAGCACCAGATCAGCATCTTGGCTTAGGGCGAAAACCTCTGCCAAGGAACCCATCCTGTCGCGGGCAATCGGCAAAATGCGCGCCTCTGCGCCTGATTTTTGCAGCATGGCGGCCAGGCCATAGCTGTTGGACGCGATGATTTGGTCGTCGCGGGGGGAATCGCCGGGTTGTACCAACTCATCGCCCGTGGCGATCAGGGCCACTGTTGGTCTGCGGGTCACCCTGGGGCGCGGGACATTCATAGCGGCCAAAAGCGCGATATCTTGCGTGGACAGGCGCCGTGGGGCGCTCAGCGTATAGCCTTCGGTAAAATCGCTGCCAGCTGGGCGTAGATGGGCCGCGTCATTTGGACCTGCAATAAGCGTAATTTTTTCGTCTTTCTCTCGGACATTCTCTTGGATGAGGACATGATCTGTGCCTTGCGGCATTGGCGCGCCGGTGAAGATCCGCGTGGTCTGGCCTGCGGTAACGGGATTTGAAAATCGGTGCCCGGCTGCGGATAGGCCAATTACCTGCCATGTTTGCATGCCGGCTGCGAGGTCGCTGGCAGCGATCGCATAGCCATCCATGGCCGCGGCGGCAAAGGGCGGTTGATCGCGGGTGGCTGTGACAGCTTGGGTCAAAACCCGACCCTGGGCTTGCTGGAGGGAAATTTCTTCGCCTGGCAGCCTGCTTTTAAGTGCCAAAATGTGGTCAAGCGCCTCGCGAACTGAAATCATAGCGTCGAACGTCTCCAGTGACCGGATTTTCCGCCTTGTTTTTCTTCGAGCTGAATAGAGGTGATGGTAAGTGCCTTATCGACGGCTTTCATCATATCATAGACCGTGAGGGCCGCTGTGCTGGCGGCGGTGAGTGCCTCCATCTCAACTCCGGTTTGACCGCGCGTTTTCACGCTGGCGGTGACCAAGATTTGATGGGTTGTGCGATTGGGCTCTAAATCGACACTGACCTTGGTGATCGGCAAAGGATGGCACAGGGGGATCAGCTCAGAGGTTTTTTTCGCCGCCATGATGCCGGCTATGCGCGCCACAGCCAGCGCATCACCTTTCTTTATATCCCCCGCAAGCAGGATGGCCATTGCCTCTGGCGTCAGCTGCACAATTGCCGTGGCCGTTGCCATCCGGTCTGTGTCGGATTTTTCCGAAACATCAACCATATGGGCCTGTCCAGCCTCATCGAGATGGGTAAGTTTTGACATTTAAATCCTATCTGGCATCTACGGATTGGCCAAAAGAGTGCGTGTGGCCTGCGCCACATCGGTCTGACGCATCAGGCTTTCGCCAATCAGGAAACTGCGCGCGCCGTGGCCGGCCAGATCGGCCAAATCTTTGGGCGTGTAAATTCCGCTTTCGGCTACGATGGTTTTGCCTGCGGGCACCCGATGCGCAAGTTCGCGGGTGGTGTCCAGCGTGACCTCAAAGGTGTTGAGATTGCGATTGTTGATGCCAATCAAGGTAGATTTGAGCGCAAGCCCACGCTCCAATTCCGCCGCGTCATGCACTTCAATCAGTGCATCCATGCCCCAGGCGCTGGCGGCGGCTTCCAATTCAGCCGCTTGGCTGTCCGAGACAGAGGCCATGATGATCAAGATACAATCGGCCCCCAAGGCGCGGGCTTCTGCGACCTGATAGGTGTCATACATAAAGTCTTTCCGCAGCGCCGGCAGTGTTGTGGCGGCGCGGGCGGCGGTGAGATAGCTGTCATCGCCCTGAAAGGACGGCCCATCTGTCAAAATTGACAGGCAGGTCGCACCGCCTTGCTCATAGGCGCGGGCCAATTCGGGAGGATTGAAATCTGCACGAATAAGACCTTTCGACGGCGAGGCTTTTTTCACCTCTGCGATCAAAGCATAACCGGTCTGCGCGGCCCCTTTTAGCCGGCTGGCAAAGCCGCGCAGGGGGGAGGCTGCGCGGGCGGCGGCCTCGACTTCGCGCAAGGAGACTGCAGCCTTGCGCGCTGCAATCTCTTCCAGCTTATAGGCTTTAATTTTATCAAGAATAGTTTCAGTCATTTATCAGTCCAATTGTTATGCGGCGCTGGTGAGTGTAGCTAGGGCGGTGACTTTGCTCTTGGCCGCTCCACTGTCGATCGCAGCCGCCGCCCGTTCAACCCCTTCGCGCAGTGAGCTGGCTGAGCCTGCAATTTGCAGTGCGGCTGCAGAATTGAGCAAGACTGCATCCCGGTAGGCAGAAGCCGCGCCATCCAAAAGTGCGGCGAAGGCCTTGCCATTGTCTTCGGGGCTACCGCCAAGAATGGCTTCAAAGGGATGCACCGGCAAGCCCGCCTCCTCTGGATGAATTTCAAACTCAATCACCTGGCGATTGTCGAGGGCGGCCACGGCGCTGGTGCCTGTGATGGTCAACTCATCAGTGCCATCAGCGGTGCCATGCACCAGCCAAGCTGCCTCGCTGCCGAGCGCCAAAAGGGTTTCGGCCATCGGGCGGATCAATTCTGCCGAAAACACGCCCGTTAACTGACGTTTAACCCCGGCGGGATTGGTCAAGGGACCCAGGATATTAAAGATGGTGCGTGTCGCAAGTTCAGTGCGCGTGGGCATCACATGCGCAATCGCTGGGTGATGCATAGGGGCCATCATAAAGGCGATGCCGATCTCTTCCAATGCGCGCTCGACCACATCCACACCCACCATCACATTGATGCCCATCTGGCCCAAAGCATCTGCCGCGCCGGACTTGGAGCTGAGATTGCGGTTGCCATGTTTGGCCACCGGCACGCCGGCTCCGGCCACCACGAAAGCGGTTGCGGTCGAAATATTCAATGTGCCCTTGCCATCACCGCCGGTGCCGACGATGTCCATGGCGCTCTGAGGAGCGCGCACGGCGTTGCATTTGGCGCGCATGACGGCGGCCGCGGCCGCAAATTCATCGACCGTTTCTCCGCGTGTGCGCAGCGCCATCAAAAAGCCGCCAATTTGACTTGGCGTTGCCTCACCATTGAACAGTGTTTCAAAAGCGACCTCCGCTTCAGCGCGGGTCAGGGGACGGTCGGCGGCGGTCCCAATCAAGGATTGCAAAGCAGATATCATGCCAGTTCCTTTGCCATGTTAAGAAAGTTGCGCAGCAAATGATGCCCATGTTCGGAGGCAATGCTCTCGGGATGAAATTGAACCCCATGAATGGGCAAGGTTTTATGCTCAAGCCCCATGATCGTGCCATCTTCCAACTCCGCGCTCACCTGTAAACACTCCGGCAACGTGGCGCGTTCGACAATCAGCGAATGGTAGCGCGTGGCCTCGAACGGTGTGGGCAGCCCCTCGAAAAGGCCCTGGCCGGTATGATGCATTTTGGCCATTTTGCCATGCACAATTTCATGGCAACGCACCACAGAGGCGCCAAAGGCCTGCCCAATGGTTTGATGGCCCAAACAGACCCCCATAAGCGGAACGCGGGCGGCCGCTGCGGCCTCGGTCAAGGACAGACAGATACCGGCCTGCGCGGGATCACATGGGCCTGGGGACAAGAGAATCGATGAGGCCCCCAGCGACATAGCCTCTTGCACGTCCAAGGCATCATTGCGTTTGACCACAACTTTTTCGCCCAACTCCCCGAGATAATGCACCAGATTATAAGTGAAGCTGTCATAATTATCGATCAGCAGTAACATGGGTTGTCCTTTATGTTTTTTTGCCCCACGGGCGCTCTTTCGGAACAATTGGTCTCGCAATTGGCAGATTGGTCGCGGTATAGATGCTCAGGGAACGAAGCTATCGTCAAGAGTGACAGGGCGTTTTTGGTGATTGAAAGGTGATAGATGCAACTACCGTTCTTCAATGGTCTTATTTGGGGTACACTGATCGGCGGGGCGGGGCTGGTGGTCCTGTCACTGTCCCATGATATTTTGAATCTCCAGGGCCTGGATCCAGAGGTGACTTTGCTGCCGGTCGGTCAAAGCCCGGATTTGGCCACAGCCTCGCAGGTCACGGTGATTGATCTGGATCCACCGTTGGAAAATTCCGCACCGCCCGCTGTGGTGTTGCAAGCTCCAACCGCAGCCAGCCCAGGTCGCAGCTTCACCCTGTCGGCGCAAAAACCGGTATTAAGCGGCGAGATGGAGACTTTGGCCACATTGCCGATGGTGCAACAACGGCGCCCTTCTACGAATATGCCGCAGGTCTACCCCGGAGATTCTCTCTTGCTCTTGCCGCAGTCGCCCACCCGCTTGGGCGGGATGCGCCGCCCGAGTGGCACGGTGCTCGATGACACAAGCGCTATGCAGGTGAGCGCGCCGCGATTGTTGCAAACCGATCCGCTGCCTGAGGTTACTTATCTGCGCTATGCTCTGGACTTTGAGGCACCTGCGGGCAAAGGGCTTATCAGCATTGTCTTGATGGACAGGCCTTTCGTGGACCCGCCAGATTGGCTGTTGGATATGGGAATGCCGATTGCCGTGGCAATTGATGGGAAAGCCGCGGATGCGCGCGCTAAAATGTTACGCTACCGGGCTGCGGGTTTTGAGATTTATGCCAATATGCATTTGCCCGAGACCCTCACTTCGGTGAATGTAGCTCTGATCGCCGATGCCTCAGTGCAGGCTGTGCCCATGGCGACGGGGCTCTGGCCTACGGATCATGACCACGGCCCGAGGTCTCCTGCGCAGTTGCGCCTGTTGCAAGACCATTTGGCCAAAGAAAACCTTGGGTTTCTGCCGAGGGCAGACCTGACGATTTCTGATGAGATGTCCCGTGCATCAGATGTGTTGAGCGCTCTGGACGTCGCGGCCCAGAAAGCTGTGCAGACCGGACATGCGATCGTGGCCTTGGATCCGCCTGAGGAGACTTGGGATGTTCTGCGCTTTTGGCTGCTGCATTCCGATCGCGGCGACAGCGTTATCGCGCCGTTATCGGCTGTGCTCACTCGGTAAAGCCTGTTGTGTATCGGAATTGACAGGTGCTTTTAGCTGTTCAATCTCCGAGTTTTTGATCCGAAACTGCGGTATCTACTTTCGTTGATGACCATTTAAAGAGCGCCGGTCACCGCCTGTGCCAGCCAGCTGCGAATATCAGGATAGAGCGCCTCGAGTTGTGGCAGGTCATTGACACAGAGCATCTTGAGGTCCGGGGTGTCTTTGATTGTTTGCAACAGCGCGGGGATTGTCCCGTCTGCCGCTCCAACCCCTTGTCCGCTATAGATATGATAGTGATCTTTGACGGGATGCAGCGTCCCGGTCTTTTGCAAAATACAGGCATGATTGTGCAGGCTTTGTGGCGAAAACTGTCGAATATCGCGCATCTGATAGCGGGCATTGTCTCGAAACGCAGCCTCGAAACGGCTGTGAAGGTGCACCATGGTGCGGCGCAAACAGGGGTGCGCGACATGTGCTGCGCGAAAGAGGCGCTGAGCCGGGACGCCGCATAGATCCGCTGCGTTAAGTTGCATATAGTGATTGAACTTAGTCGGATCAGCCATCTGGATCGGATCGTTTTGCAAAGCGCCGAAATCAGCCCAGGCTCCGCGTAGAATTGGGCCGCTTGGAGAGAAGAAATCGCTTTTCTGACACGGTGCCGTCAGAAAAACATCATCATTGAAATAGATAAATCGGTCCGATATATCCTTGATATTCCACATAAATGTCTCTATAGCCAGAGAGTTGAACGTTGGCAGTGCCGCGCCATGATTGGCGAATATGTCACTGTGGTCAACCAAGTGAACTTTGGCACGCAGCGCGGCGCTCAGGCGTGACAAATCGGGTGATTGCTCATCGACGATGATCCAAATTTTGCGCAGCCAAGGTGCATTATGCTCAAGCGAGGTCAGGCAGAGATAAATTTCCCCATTGCAGGCCCAGCGATGCGGGTTTGTGGCATTTTCATGAAAAAGGTGTGGTGCTGACCCCATGAAAATTTGGCGTTTTTGCAGATGCGCCGGATCCAATCCATCAACCCATGAGATGACAGCATCAATCGGATCGTGCCAGACGTCTTGAATCATGAACGCAAACTCCTCTTTACGCGCGCAAGGCTAGCCTGCGCGTTGCGCAATTGCGAGGGTGGTGTGCTGCATTATTCAAGGAAAATGGTGGTCCCGACAGGATTTGAACCTGTGACCCCTCGCTTCGGAGGCGAGTACTCTATCCAGCTGAGCTACGGGACCATTTGTCTTCCAAGGCGGAGGCAAAGCGGCGCTCCGAACCTCTACACGGGCCCGTGTCAGGCCTGATACGGCACTTCTACATCAAGCCGCTTAGGCCTTACAACCCATTTTCCGCCGATTTCCCATATTGCCCAGAGGGCGGCCTTGAAAATGCGATATTAGGGGGCGATCCGCTCGGCAGTGGTCGGGAGCCGTGGCACAGAGGTGCCGACGATCCTTCTGGGTGGCGGCAAGATTTGCAGCAGAAACTAGCGGCCCCAAAGGCGCTTTTCGCCACAATCTAAATGGACAAAATTGGAGCGTGAATAGCGACCGACCCCGCCGGCAGCGCAGGATGCGGCGGCTGTGGCCACCTGACGGACCGACTTGCCCTGCATACGCAGATCCACCGCTTGCCCTTTCATATGCAGGGAATTTTTTGCGACACTGCGCGAGCGCTTACGCAGCAGTGCGTTGGTTTCGGGTGTGCGGTAACCGGACAGCATGAGGAAGGGGGTGGAAGTGTTGAGCAGCTGTTGTGTCGCTGCGATGATGTCAACGGTACGCGTGTCAATGGCGCGGGACCTATCTCTGCGCCAATCGCGCATGAACCAATTCACCTCGGTTAAAGCATCCTTAATATAGTCACCTTCGATCCAATAGATCACATCCAAAGATTCGCCCGTCCGCCGTGAGTACATTTTCAAGCGCCGAATATCACCTGCGCCCCGCAAAAAACCGGCAGCATTGGAATAGGTTGGCGTCGCGACCAAGGCTGTGGCTGCAAAAGCGCGCAAAACGCCACGTCGTGAAATTACGGTCGGTTTATTAGTCATTCTTTGTCCCACTCGTGCACCGCGATCAATGCCGCGCATGACCGCTTGTCCCAAGGTGTGGGATCCATATGGCATATTTTCTGGTTTTTTGCAAAGCCCAATATCGTTTCAATTCGAACTATCTAAATTTCGGCGGTTTGCCGCAGAGCTGGCTCTTGCAGGTGGGGTGCCAGACGCTTGCGCATTGTGCTGAAAACCCAGTCTGAACTTTGTGCTTTCAGTGTAACAATCGTCGAAATCTAGTATTCACGGGGCAAAAGGCGTTGGACTTTTACTCTCGAAATGCGCATTTATCATTACCGAATTCTAACGAGGGCGCGCAGCGACATGATGGGTCGAATTGAGTTTCGTATGGGCAAGGTCATGGTGAGTGTTTTGGCACTTGTGTTCAGCACTGAGCTGGCGGCGCAGGCCATTGGATTTAAGCAATCTTTGGCGCAAAATACCGTTTTGGAGCGCAGTATCGCCAGGTTTTATCGCGCGCGGGATTATCGCTCGTTTTGGATCGGTCCTACGGCGCAAGAGCGTGCGCGACTACAGGCGCTTATCACTGCATTTTCTGACGCGGACATGCATGGCCTGCCGAAAGCGCGGTTCAATGCGGAGGTTGTGGTATCCAAGCTTCGGGCGGCCGATAGTCAAGGCGCTTTGGGAAAACTGGAAGCCGAGCTCACAAAGGCGTTTCTCGATTATGCCCGCGCCGTACGGTCCGGTCTGTTGATCCCATCAGAGGTCGATGAGGAGATTGTTCGCAAAGTGCGCTACAGCAAACCGCTTGATCTCTTGGAGGAGTTGGAAGCCAGCGCGCCGCAGGCTTTTTTCAAATCATTGCCGCCGCAAAGCCGTCAATACATGGGGCTCGTCAAAGAAAAACTGCGTCTAGAGCGGCAGGTTGCAGCGGGCGGCTGGGGCCGGCCTGTGAGCGCTACAGACTTAAAACCGGGGGAGCAAGGCGCGCAGGTCGTGGCTTTGCGCCACCGATTGGTTGCCATGGGCTATTTGACTAGAAGTTATTCCAGCACCTATGATCGAACGCTGACAGCCGCCGTGGCGCGCTTTCAATCCGATCATGGTCTGGCGGTGACTGGTCAGGCCAACAAACTGACGCTCGAACAGGTCAATATTGCGGCCTCGGAGCGTTTGGCATCGGTTATGGTCGCTTTGGAGCGGGAGCGTTGGTTTAATCAACCGTTAGGCGCCCGGCATATCTCGGTCAATCTCACCGATTTTAAGGCAAAGATTGTCGATTTCGACAGGGTTACCTTTGAGACCAATTCGGTGGTCGGAGCTGCCGATGATGATCGCCGCAGTCCCGAATTTTCCGACACGATGGAATACATGGTCGTCAACCCGAGCTGGTATGTCCCGCGTTCTATCGTTGTCGGTGAATATCTGCCTATGTTGCAAGAGGATGCCGCGTCGGTGGAATATCTCGAGCTGCGCGATGATCTTGGCAATGTCGTGGCGCGTGACGGGTTGGATTTCACCAGTTTTGATGAGGAAACCTTTCCCTTTGGCATGCGTCAACCGCCCAGCCCTGGCAATGCTTTGGGGCTGGTAAAATTCATGTTCCCCAATCGGCATAATATTTATCTCCACGATACCCCCGCCAAAAACCTATTTGGTCGCGAAGTGCGTGCCTTCAGCCATGGCTGTATTCGACTGGCAGATCCGTTTGACTTTGCCTATGCGCTGCTTGCCGCGCAAAGTGACACGCCGAAGGCCGTGTTTCAGGAGGCCTTGGTCTCCGGCGAAGAGGTGCAGATTCATTTGGCGCGCCGCATACCTGTGCACATTATTTATCGCACGGCCCTGGCTCGCCCGGAAGGCGGATTGGAGTTTCGCGCCGATGTCTATGGCCGTGATGCAAAGATTTGGCAGGCTTTGCAAAGCGAAGGGGTGGTTATGGGTGAGATCACAGGATAAACGGAGGCGTGAAGCAAAGGGCGACCGTTCATGAGCGACTATAACTTACAAGATCTGGCGAAGGCGCTCAACGGCCAAGCAGTGGGCGATGTTGCGCTGCAGATCACGGGTGCCTGCGAGCCGCAAGATGCGGCAGGCAGTCTTATGGCGATTGCGACAAGCCAATCCTATGTGGAGCGCTTGCCGCTTGGTCAAGCTCGCGTGGCACTCTTGGCAGAGGGAACAGATTGGCAAGCCCTCAACCTTTCGGGCGCGGTTCTTGTGCCGCGACCACGCTTCGCCATGGCAAATCTTACACAAGCTTTAGATCGCAGGTGGCGATCGGGTCGGCCTGGAATTCATCCACAGGCTTGCGTGGAACCTGGGGCACAGATTGGTGCCGGCGCGCGGATCGGCGCGTTTTGCCATATCGCTGCGGGGGTGGTCCTGGGCGAGAATGCTTGGCTAGGTAGCCATGTGAGCCTTGCCGAAGGCTGTACGATTGGCCCTGACGCCACATTGATGGAGGGCGTGCGCATTGGTGCCGATGTGCGCATCGGCGCGCGGTTCGTGGCGCAACCGGGGGCGGTGATCGGCGCAGATGGGTTTTCCTTTGTCACCCCAGAGTGCTCTGCGATCGAGAATGTGCGCGAGACGCTCGGCGAAAGCAAGGGGGCCAAACCGCAAGCTTTTGTTCGCATCCATTCCCTTGGCTCGGTGGTGATTGGCGATGATGTGGAGCTTGGTGCCAACAGCTGTATTGACCGCGGCACGATCCGCGGCACGCAGATTGGGGATGGCTGCAAATTTGATAATTTGGCGCAGATTGGCCATAATGTAAAAATTGGCAAGAATTGTTTGATTTGTGCACAGGTCGGGATCGCTGGATCCTCTGTATTGGGAAATAATGTGGTTCTCGGGGGGCAGACTGGGGTGAGTGACAATCTGTTTATCGGCGACAACGCCATAACGGGCGGTGCTACCAAAGTCCTCAGCAATATTCCAGCTGGGCGCGTGATGCTGGGTTATCCAGCGATGAAAATGGACGCGCAGCTTGAGGTCTACAAAAACTTGCGGCGTCTGCCGCGGATGTTAAAAGAGATTGCGCGGCTGAAAAAGTCACTGTCCGACCCTGACAACCGCCCTTAATGGGTAAAAAGGCGTTTCTATGAGTGTAAAAGACAAGGTCATTCTAATCATCGCTGAACAAGGCTTGCTGGATGTGGCTGATGTGAGCCTATCGGCAACGCTTGAGGATCTGGGCATTGATAGCCTTGGCGTGGTGGAGAGTATTTTCGCCATTGAAGAGGAATTTGATATCGAAGTGCCGTTTAATGCAAATGCGCCAGAGGAAAGTGAATTTGATATCTCCTCTGTGGCGACCATTATTTCTGCGGTTGAAACCTTAGTTGCGGAGCAGACCTAGCCCATGAACCGCGTGGTGATTACCGGGGCCGGGACGATCAATGCTTTGGGCGCAACCGTGCCCGAAACGTTGCAAGCCATGCGCGAAGGGCGGCTCGGGATTGGCCCCTTGCACATGCGAGACCTGGACAGGTTATCGGTTAAAATTGGGGCGCAAATCAAAGACTTTGATCCTGAGATATATTTTGATCGGCAAAAATTGGCGTTGTATGATCGTGTGACACAGCTGACGCTCATGGCCAGCCGTGAGGCCATGGGGCAGTCTGGCTTGGAGATCACGGGCGAACTGTCGGAATCGACGGGTGTGGTGCTTGGAACTGCTGCGGGGGGGATGAACACCTGGGATGATAATTTCCGTTCTGTGTATGAAGATGGCAAAAATAGGGTCCATCCTTTAGTCGTTCCCAAACTCATGAACAATGCGGCGGCCAGCCATCTATCGATGGCCTATAACATCAAAGGTCCGTCTTTGACGGTCTCAACGGCCTGCGCCAGCTCAAATCACGCGATTGGACTGGCCTTTCAGATGGTGCGCAGCGGCATGGCGCAGGTGATGCTGGCTGGCGGTGCTGATGCAATGCTGACCTTTGGCGGCATAAAGGCCTGGGAAGGGCTGCGGGTGATGTCCAAAACCGCCTGCCGGCCTTTTTCTGCCAATAGATCGGGCATGGTTCAGGGAGAAGGTGCCGGGATCTTT
>Ga0228619_1000865_pt1 | contig 13557 bp, 9 predicted proteins | sample 22DmetaG_FD_190065 | JGI IMG/M metagenome (GOLD analysis project Ga0228619, IMG submission 190065) | Seawater microbial communities from Monterey Bay, California, United States - 22D | ecosystem: Environmental > Aquatic > Marine > Coastal | place: USA: California | collected 2016-10-12 | reverse complement strand
AGAGTGTTTGGAATTACTACAAATAGGAAGTTTAGATATGACTAAAGTTTCAGGGGCTGTACTAGAAAATTTTGCCCCAAAATTGAAAATCTTTGGTCTCCCCTTTTTATTTGATGATAAGGCACATCTATTTCGTGTTTTGGACGGACCTATTGGTAAAGAACTTTTAAAAGAGGGCGATGATTTTTGGCTTAAAGGAGTAGGGTTTTACGATTCTGGAAGTCGAAGTTTTTACACGAAAGAACGCCCTGTCAAAAGCCCTGAAGACCTCAACGGATTAAAAATTAGAGTACAAGAAAGTGTTTCTGCATTTGATATGGTAAAACAATTAGGAGCCTCCCCTACACCTATTTCCTGGGGTGAACTCTACACTGCTCTTCAGCAAGGTGTAGTGGACGGCGCTGAAAACAACCCTCCCAGTTTTTATCTTTCTAGACATTATGAAGTCTGTAAATTTTACTCCATTGATGAACATACAATGATTCCTGATGTTCTTTTGGTAAGCACCCATTTATGGGGGCGTTTATCTCTCCAAGAACAAGAATGGCTACAAACTGCAATCGACCAGTCTGTTCCCTATCAAAGGGAACTATGGATACGATCTGAAAATGAATCTTTACAGGCTGTTATAGATGCCGGTGTGAAAGTTACCTATCCAGAAAAAGCACTGTTTCAAGAAGCCACTCAGTCCTTGTATACAGCATTTAAAAAAGACCCGGAAATGGCTCACCTTATTGAATGTATTCGAAATGAAGCAAATTAGAATTCAAATAGACAAAATTGTAGAACGCTTATTGGTCTTAATTTTAAGCGTGATGGTTATCAATGTATTATGGCAAGTTTTTACCCGTTTTTTTACTTCTAATCCTAGCTCTTTTACAGATGAATTAGCACGTTATTTGATGATTTGGTTAGGTATTTTAGGTGCAGCTTATGTTACCGGAAAACAAGAACATGTAGCCATTGACTTTTTTATAAAAAAGTTTAACCCAAGACATCTGAAAATTATAGATGTTTTTGTTCGTTTTTCAGTGTTGAGTTTTGCTCTTTTTGTTATGTTCATTGGAGGAGGCCGACTGGTATATATTACATTAAAATTACAACAGTATTCTCCATCTCTGCAAATCCCATTAGCACTAGTTTATGCTATCATTCCTATTAGTGGCTTGCTGATTATTTTTTATAAACTCATTCAAACTAAAGAATAGTATTATGGAATTGCTCCCTATTTGCATCCTCGTTTTGAGTTTTTTAATATTCACTGGAATAGGAACACCTGTGGCATGGAGCATTGCTCTTTCTTCTATGCTAACTATTTTGGTGAGCATCCCTAGCTTTGCTGCGGTTACAACCATAGCTCAACGCATGGGTACCGGTTTGGACAGTTTTGCATTATTGGCAATTCCCTTTTTTATTCTTTCGGGACAATTGATGACCCATGGAGGAATCGCAAATCGGCTTATCCGGTTTGCAAAAACCCTTGTAGGAACACTCCCCGGTGGTCTTGCATTAATCAATATAATTTCTGCCATGATGATGGGAGCTATTGCTGGTTCTGCAATGGCATCAGCCTCGGCGATGGGAAGTATATTAGGTCCTGAAATGGAAAAAGAGGGCTATGCGAAAGAGTATGGAGCCGCTGTAAATATCACCTCTTCTACGATGGGTTTGATAATTCCTCCCAGTAATGTTTTAATTGTTTATTCTTTAGCGAGTGGAGGGGTATCCATTGCCGCTTTATTTCTAGCTGGTTACCTACCCGGAATTTTAACTGGGCTTTTTTTAATGATCGTAGCAGCCCTTTGGGCCAAACGCAAAGGGTATTCGACTTCTAAACGAAGTAGCCTTAAACAAGTGCTAACTAGCTTTATTAATGCCCTACCCAGTTTGTTCCTTCTCTTTATCGTGATAGGAGGTATTGTTGCCGGATTTTTTACTGCTACAGAAGCATCTGCCGTTGCCGTTTTATATACACTAATCTTAGGAATGCTCTATAAAGAAATCAAAATTAGATATTTGTCTAAAATTCTTTTAAATTCTTCCAAAACCAGTGCTATAGTCCTACTCCTAATTGCTGCTTCCATGAGTATGTCCTGGGTAATGTCTTATGAAAATATTCCTCAAAATCTGAGCGATCACCTACTCAATATCAGTGATAACAAAATCATCATTCTTTTACTGATCAATTTAATCCTATTATTTGTGGGAATATTTATGGATATGACCCCAGCAGTCTTAATCTTTACTCCCATTTTTTTACCCGTTATAAAATCTATTGGGATTGATCCTGTACAATTTGGAATTATCATGGTTCTAAACCTTTGTATTGGATTGTGCACTCCTCCTGTTGGCTCGGTTTTATTTGTAGGCGTTGGTATTGCAAAAACGAGTATTGAAAAGGTCATAAAACCCTTACTGCCGCTTTTTATCGCCATGATAATTGCACTGGGTCTTATTACCTATTTCCCTCAGATTACCTTGTGGCTCCCTCAACAATTTGGATTTTAATAATAATTAGAATTGAAAAAATAGTCCTAATGAATCATGCTTATAAAATTAATTATAGTCTATTTTTGAAATAAAAATAATATCAAAAAATTACAATCCATCCTTTTATTAAAATCCCCGAGATGCAGAAAGGGGAATCTTCTAGAAGCACATCCTTACAAGCTCAGTAAGTTTAATAAAGTAAATCAATCGTGTAACCATTGTGCCTTACAGTTTAAAATAGAGCCTAGTTTTTTTTATGGATCGATGTATGTCTCTTATGGATTAGGTGTAGCCCTCAGCATTGCGGTATATTTATTACTCTTAATTTCTGGAATTTCGAGCTCTCTTAAATTTTATTTTTTAATCATAAGCGGAGTCTTGATATTATTAATGCCCTACATAAATGCCCTTTCAAAAGTAATATGTGCAGGATTCTTTTTTAAATTTGACTCAAATTACGCTACCAATAACACGAAAGAATGATGATGAAAGAGCAGCTTGAACACCGAACTTCCATTCCCTTTATAGAGGCTAAAAATATTGTAGCAAAGGCTTTAGAAAATTACATTCACGAAAGTACACTTAGCGAAAGTAAAGTGTTAAAACAACAAAGCCCTAAAGAAATTGCAGAAAGCTTAGAAGTTCAAAATTTATTTGAAAAAGGGTTTCAAAACACAAATCAACTGAACTCTTTTATAACCACTTATCTCAAACATACCAATCACCTAAAAAATCCAAAATATATGGGGCATCAGGTGGCAGTTCCACAAGATTTATCGGGGATACCGGATTGGATTCACGGAACGATAAACAATCCCAGTTCACTATATGAAATGGGACCCGCAGGAGCTACACTAGAAGGATTTATGATCCATTGGATGTTGCGTCAAGTGGGGTGGTTTAAAGGAACAGATTTATACGATTTTAGTAGGCTAGAAGAAAACGGCAGTGGGATACTTACCCATGGAGGTTCGATCGCTAATCTTACCGCCCTATCTGCTGCACGTGCTGCTATAGCTCCCAATGCATGGGAAAAAGGCAATCCTCAAGATTTGGTTGTAATGGGACCCAGTACTTCGCATTATTCCATTGTAAGGGCGATTTCCATTATGGGAATGGGTAAAAATGCATTTGTTCCAGTCCCAGTTGATGAAAATGAAGTCATAATTACTGATGCTATGGAAGAGGTTTATTCAAAACTTGAAAAAGAAGGAAAAAGAGTAATGGCTGTAGTTGCCAATGCCTGTGCCACTTCTACGGGACTTTTTGATCCATTAGATGAAATGGCTGCTTTTTGCAACAAACACCAGCTTTGGTTTCATGTTGATGGTGCTCACGGTGCGGTAGCCCTTCTTTCTGAGGTTCATAAAGACAAGGTAAAAGGAATCGAACAAGCGGATTCTGTCATTTGGGATGCACATAAAATGTTACGCGTCCCTGCATTGTGTACTGCGGTACTATTTAAAAATCAAGTCCATATGTGGAACAGCTTTCGACAAAAAGGAAGTTATGTTTTTCATGAAAAGGAAGTAATTGGAATGGATTCTATGCCCTACACTGTTGAATGTACTAAATCTGCACTAGGCACTAAACTTTTTTGGAGTTTTGCCCTTGAAGGAGAAAAAGCCATTACGAAATTCATTGAAAATAGTTTTCAACAAGCGCAAGACTTATACCAATATCTAAAAAAGCATCCTGACTTTTACTGTCCTTATGTTCCAGAATCAAACATTTTATGTTTTCAATACAAGCCAGATGAGATTTCAGATCAAGATCAACTGGCCCTTCGTTATGAGTTGATCAATTCCGGAGCCTTTTACATCACCTCCTGTATGATGGGAGGGAAACGTTACCTGCGCACCGTCTTGATGAATCCATTAAGTAATTTAAAGGACTATAGAGCACTTGCAGAAGCTATAGAAAAATACGCTTTAAAATTGCTGTCTAATTAAAACTAAAATGCTAGTAAGAGGTTTAAATTAAAAGAAGTGAAAATTATATTTTAAATAATGTAATTTTAACAAAAAAAAACGGATGAGTATTTTAGAGCTCCAATCTTTAATTGTCGAACTATTGAACCGATGGGGAATTTCAGCATTTTGGTCCAATAACTTAGCTTTCTTATTACTTCTAATTTTATTTATATCACTAGGTCGAATCATCTTTTGGATAACCAAAAAGGTGGTCATGGGCATTTTTATGAAAATTGCGACACGGACATCCTCTCAATTTGATGACACTCTAATCCAAAATAAAGTCCCTCAAATTCTGTCCTACCTTCCTGTATTGTTGCTTTACTATGAAACGATCCCAAAACTATTTATGGACTTCAGCGAAACCTTAGGGAGTTTCCTTCTCAACCTATTCGAAGCTTTGCTCATTGTAATCATAATTATTTTGATCAGAGCAACGCTTAAATCATTAAATGACTACCTCAAAACATTAACTTCATTTAAAGACAAGCCACTTGACAGTTACCTTCAGGTATTCATGATTTTTTTATGGTTCATAGGAGGAGTTTTGATTCTCTCTGTCCTTACCGGAAGGGACATCGGTTCCTTTTTAACTACTTTGGGTGCGCTTTCAGCAGTGCTCCTTTTTGTTTTTAAAGACACGATATTAGGCTTTGTTGCCAGTGTTCAAATAGCAGTAAACGATACCGTTAGAATAGGAGACTGGATCAGCATGCCGAATAACAATGCGGATGGGGATGTTATTTCTATTAGCCTCTCTTCCGTTCAAGTACAAAATTTTGATAAGACCATTACCTCGATTCCAACATATAAGCTAATTTCTGATTCCTTTATCAACTGGAGGGGAATGAGTGAATCAGCTGGGAGAAGAATCAGGCGTTCCTTATTGATCAAGATCAGTAGCATTCGTTTTTTGGAAGAAGAAGAATTAAAAACCTTAGAACAGATTGAGCTTCTAGCCCCTTTTCTCCAAAAAAGAAAAGAAGAAATTGAGTCAGCCAATAGTAAAGGTAAGGTTAATAAAAGTTTGCTAATCAACGGGCGTAATTTTACGAATTTGGGTCTTTTTAGACATTATACAGAAGCCTATTTGGAAAAACACCCTATGATAAACTCTGAAATGACGATCATGTGCAGACAATTGGCTCCTACCGCTCAAGGCATTCCATTGGAGGTATATGTATTCAGTAGAGATAAAGAATGGAAAAACTACGAACATATTTCGGCAGATTTGTTTGATCATCTCTTGGCTTCAACTCCCTATTTTTCTTTGGAATGTTTTGAGTTAAGCCCAAGTCTGCCAATCCAAAATCCATCATAAAAAAAGGCTGCAATGAGCAGCCTTTTCAATATCAAAATGAATATACATTCTTAATCAATCCCTTGCCCAATAATATACGGAGCTCCTGCGGCTTTTAAAGCCCGCTCTATTTCAGGAATATGTTGTTGATTTATTGCTTCAACTTCCGCCTTTAATTCTCCAAACAATTCTTTAGCTATCTCTAGGCTTTTAGCATGGAGTGGTGTTGGGCCATAAGAATTGTTAAGCCCACGCATGGCATCAGAAATGAAGTTCCCCAGTCCGTCTGGGTTGCGCTCCCCTACTTCACTTCTCGAAGGACTTCCTGAAAGGCTTCGGTTGATTCTCGTTAAATCCGCTTTGAGTGCTACAAGTTTCGGTTCTAAAGTTCCAGGGAGTATGCTTGATTTCTTTAAAGCATTGGTCATTGCCTTTTGCATTTTTCCACTTTCAGATAATACATCACGTACCGCACTAATGTTTTTATACAGTTGGGTAACCTCAGCTAAATAAGCATTGTATTCCTCGTGGTCTATCCCTTGTAACACCCCATCACGTATGGCCTTAACTTCAAAGGAAATTGGACCGTCTAGTGGAATTACCTCTCCATTTTGCACTAATGCCAAGGAGGCTTTATAGGTTCCCGGTTTCGCCAAAGCACCACCACGGTTGTATCGAGAAGCTCTATCAGATACGGAATACGGATTGAAATGTCTGAAGTCCCAAGCGATTCTAGCGCTTCCTTTGCTAGCCCGCTGACTTACTTTATTGATCACATTTCCAGAATTATCTTGAATACTCAACACAACCTGAGCCGCTTCTTCTTCCCTCTCAGCATCTAAAGTCTCCCAGCCAGGGAATGGAATATTTGCCTTTTTAACATTGAGAGCTGCTTCTTTTTTCTTACGAAGTTGTTTCGAGGTTTTGTATTCATCAGCAAGGTGATAGGTGAATACGGCCCCGTATTGAGGATTTTTTGCAAAGTAATAATCCGAACCTGTATTTCCTATATTGCTTCTGGGCACAAACCATTTGGCAGTTCTTGGAGAAAATAACTTTCCCTTTTGTTCTAGGTTATCCTCAGTAAATTCCCGTAAAGCACTGTAATCGTCTAGAACAAAGAAACCACGTCCAAAGGAAGCACCTACCAAATCGTTTTCACGCTTTTGAATCGTTAAATCTCTAAAAGAAATTGTTGGTGCTCCACCCAGTTTTTCCCAAGACTTCCCTCCGTTAAGAGAGGTGTAGATTCCAAATTCCGTAGCGGCAAAGAGTAAATTGCTCTTTACATGGTCCTGAACCACACGCCATACTAATGTACGATCTGGTATATTTCCACTTATGGATTGCCATGTTAGTCCTTTGTCTGTACTCTTAAATAAATAAGGACTAAAATCTCCTTCTTTATGATTGTCTAAAGCGACGTAAACAGTATTTGCGTCGTACAAATCAGCTTTGATGTCATTAATGAAAGTGCGAGGTGCGAGTCCTAAACTAGTAACTGAAATTTTTCTCCAACTTTCCCCTGCGTTTTCACTGATTTGAATGAATCCATCGTCTGTACCGGCATAAAGTAAACCCTCCTTAATAGGGGATTCTGATAGTGAAGTGATGGTATTGTAATTAGACATGGCGCCTACATCCCAAGCGTTTTCCCAACTCTGTTTTCTTCCCATTATAGGGAGTGTCAATCGATCTTCGTTCCGGGTCAGATCTCCAGAAATGGGTTCCCAATCGTCTCCACGACTTTCAGACTTCCATACGCGGTAAGAGGCAAAATACAAACGTTTAGGATTATGAGGACTTACGAGTATGGGCGCATCCCAATTGAATCGTTCATGTGGTTCTCCCTTTCTCGCTTTAGGTTGGATAGATACTTGCTCCCCGGTTGTTAAGTCTACTCGATATAAACCTCCTTGTTGGGTTTCGGCATAAATGATATCATTGTAAACGGGGTCAGTGGCGGATTGGTGTCCATCAGCAAATAGCGTTTTATACCAGTGTTTATTTGCAATACCTTGGATTTCATCCGTAGCTGATGGCCCGCCCGCTGAACCGTTGTCTTGTGTTCCCCCAAAAATATGATAGAACGGTTCTGCATTATTTACTGCTACTTTATAAAACTGCGTAAGGGGAAGGTTTTTAAAATAACGCCAAGTTTCAGCATTGTCATAGGTTTCGTAGATTCCAGCATCTGTTCCTATCATGAGGTAGTTGGGATCATCTTTTTTAAATACCATGGCATGATTATCGGAATGTTTATCACTTTCTTTTAATTGTACAAAGGTTTTTCCTCCGTCGCCAGAAGTAAGTACTCTAACATTCATAAGATACAAACGATCAAATTCATGAGGACTAGCATATAATTCTTGATAGTAGTGAGGGCCTGTACCCCCAGAAACCGTATTCGACATTTTTGTCCAGGATGCTCCTCGATTTTCTGATCGGTAAACGGCGCCTGTTTTACGCTCCAATTCAATTGCCGCATAAACAACGTCAGGACTTTGAGGAGAAATGGCTAACCCAATTTTACCCATGTTTCGACTAGGAGAATCCTCATCGTCAACTACGCCGTCGTTATTTGAATCCGGATTATTAGGTAGTCCTATATTCAAGATTTTCCAATTCTCCCCACCGTCATCAGAACGATAGATCGCGGTACCAGGTCCTCCTCCCATTAATGCAGCAACAGTTCTGTGTCGATCCCAAGTTGCAGCATAAAGCACACTTGGATTTCTAGGGTCTATCATGATGTCTGTTACTCCTGTCCAAGCGTCATTTCCTAGCACTCGTTTCCAAGATTTACCACCGTTAGTAGTTTTGTACAAACCGCGTTCTCCTCCCTTTTTCCAAAGGGGTCCCTGTGCAGCAACCCAAATTACTTCTGAATTATCCGGGTGTACAATGATCTCAGATATATGCTCGGTATTTTTTAAGCCCATATTCTTCCAAGTTTTACCTCCATTGGTACTGCGATAGATTCCATCACCATAAGCTACGTGACGTCCTCCAACATTTTCCCCTGTTCCTACCCAAACAATTTCAGGATTAGAAGGATCCAAAGCGATACATCCTGTAGAATAAGAGGGTTGGTCATCAAATATAGATTGCCATGTCGTTCCAGCATTTACCGTTTTCCATACTCCAGATGATCCAGTAGCTACATACCAAATACTCTCGTTCTCTGGATGTGTAGTAATGTCTGCGATTCTCCCAGATAAAAATGCAGGTCCTACATTTCTTAGTTTAAAGGCATCTAAAGGGAGTTGCTGCGCTGGGATTGAATTATTTTTTTTCTTCCTTTGTGCTTCTATCTTATGTAAAGGGACAAGTAAGAATAAACTTAACATGCTTAACAATATTGATCTCATGCTTTTTGATTTTAGAGCATTCAAGTTACATTTTTAATAAACTAAATTGCTAATTGTTTAATCATTTTTTTAGATATTGTCCAAAAAACAAAATGAAATTTTATTCTTTTTTCTTCGCACTATTCCTGATTTTCAGTACCACTTCCCTAGCACAAAAATCAAAAGCTAAGGAGAATAAGAAAACCTTAAAAAGTATTGACTCTTTAACAAAAGACTTTCCCAAACAAGAGGGGTTAATCAATACTTATTTTAAAGAAGGAGTTGTTTTCTTTGAGATAGATCAAGAGCTGTTGGATAGAGATTTATTAATGGTAAGCCGTTTTGTTCAATTTCCTTCAAATTTTCAAGCGTATCAAAATGCAGGATCTAAAACAAACGAACAAGTAATTCACTTCTCTAAGAAAGGGAAACAAATTCTGCTTACTCAAAAAAGCTTTATCAATATTGCTGACAATAAAGATCCCATTGCCTTAAGCGTTGCACAGAATAATTTCCCTCCGATATTAGCCACTTTTCCTATTAAAAATAAAGAAACTGATCAGTTTTTAATTGATGTAAGCAGCTATTTCAACCAAGATTCCCCAGGGTTTAACATTATAAGAGCTTCACAAAAAAAAGAATTTGGTATTGCAAATGTGGACAGCAAGCGAAGTTTTATAGATTCCATCAAAAGTTTTCCTAAAAACATTGAAATACGACATACCCTTACCTACAAAGCATCAAAAGCACCACGTAACAACCGAACTCAAACCTTAAGTTTTCAAGTTAACCATTCTATCATCCTTCTACCAGAAGAACTAATGCCCGTGCGATATGAAGACCCGCGAGTGGGTTGGTTTACTTTGCGTAAATACAACTACAGTTCTGATGCCCTAAAATCTGATGAAACCCGTATCATCCGAAGATGGCGCTTGGAGCCAAAAGATAAAGAAGCTTACGCACGTGGGGAACTCGTTGAACCTATAAAACCTATCGTTTATTATTTAGACCCTGCAACCCCAATGAAATGGAGACCGTATTTTAAAAAAGGAATCGAAGACTGGGCTGCAGTTTTTGAAAAAGCAGGTTTTAAGAATGCAATCCTATCAAAAGATCCTCCAAGTCCAAAGGAAGATCCTGATTTTAGCCCTGAAGATATTCGTTATTCAACAGTTCGTTATGTTGCATCAACAACCAGAAATGCTACTGGACCTAGTGTTTCCGATCCTAGAACAGGAGAAATCATCGAAAGTGATATCATCTGGTATCACAACCATCTCCGTTCCTATCGCAATCGCTACTTACTTGAAACAGCTGCCGCCAATCCAAATGCACGAACGCTTAACACCCCTGAAGAAGAAATTGGAGAAATGATGCGACGCGTAATTTCTCATGAGATTGGACATGCTATTGGTTTACCTCACAACATGAAGGCAAGTTCAGCCTATCCAGTAGATTCTTTGCGATCCGGAACATTTACTCAAAAAATGGGGATTGCCACTACGATCATGGACTATGCCCGCTACAACTACATCGCTCAACCAGGGGATGAAAACATTCGCTTTGTACGCCAGTTGGGCCCTTATGATGATTACTCTGTTGAATGGGGTTACAGATATTATCTCGGGGAAACTTCGGAAACGGAAAAAGTTTCTTTGAAAAAGATGGTGGATGCAAAAAGCATGAATCCTATCTATATGTTTGGATATGGAGGCAATGATCCGAATAGTCAAACAGAAAACATAGGGGATGATCCAGTAAAAGCAAGTAAATATGGACTAAAAAATCTTAAGGTCGTTGCAAAAAATTTGGATAACTGGACTACGAATAGGGGTCAAAACTATAAAGATTTAGAGGAACTGTACAACGAAATGATTGGTGTGTATAGGCGTTATATTTATCACGTTGTAAAATTAATCGGAGGGGTCAACCAAACCTTAATGGAAAAAGGGCAGAACAATATCCCTTATAAAAATGTCTCCCTAGCAGATCAAAAAAGAGGATTAAACTTTTTAGATGAGCACCTTTGGAAGTCTCAATACTGGTTAATGGAGCCTGAATTGATCTCAAAAATAAAAGATCAGGGAGTATTGAAAACACTTCAAAACCTCCAGTTCAGTGCTTTAAATCGAATGCTGAGTGTTGATCGATTAAACCGGATGCTTTCAACAAATGCAACCCTGAGTGGAATGGGTTTACATCCTGATGAACTGATTGAATATTTGTTTTCTGGATTTTATGCAGAGGTCCCTTCCTTAGACGCTTCTAGGATGGCTTTACAGATTCGATTTGTAGAGCGATTGCATGAACTCCAAACGGAGAAGAAATTAAACCCAAGAATCAAGAGTACTTTAATTGCCGTGGAAAAAAAGGTTTTAAAAGCAGCTAAAAAACGATCCAAATCGGGGAATATGAAACAAAAAAACCATTTCAATTATATAAGAGATATTATAAGTATGCCTTGAGGTATAAAAAAAATTACCCCATGTTGTAACCTTTTTACCCCTTTTTACATCTATTAAAATAGAGTACAAAAGAAACGCTCAACCAAGTTGAAAAAGTTATTCATGAGAATAAAAAGATTTGGGATTATTCCAAATTTAATAATAAAATTAAGATTCTATAATTAAGACTAAATTTTAAAGATCTCTTCGATAATTTCAAACACGACTTCGGCCATTCGATTTCCTTTATCGTCTAAAAGCGGATTAATCTCACTGAGTTCTAAAGCAACCAACTTATCACTTTGAAGAGCAGCTTGTATCAGTTCAATTACTTCTTGAGGATCAAAACCTTTGGAGACAGGCGTACCTGTGCCTCTGGAAACCAAATCACAATCCATTGCATCGACATCAAAAGTTATATAAATATGGTCTACCGTTCTCAGCTGGTTAAGCGCCTCGTTTATACAGCTTTTCAATCCCCGGTGACGTACTTCATGCACAGGATAATTACGGATTTTTTTAACGTTTATAATTGCTTCTTCCTCAACCTCAATGTCCCGAACACCAAAATAAATCAAATGTTCTGGTTTTAAAATTGGGAGAACGGTTCCCAAATGCTTCATCGCTTCCCAATCTGCTATGGTCTCCTTACTAACAGGATTGATTTGATGTTCAAAATTATCGTGCCCTAAAGCTGCTGCCAAGGGCATTCCGTGAACATTTCCGGATGGGGAACTCATAGGGCTGTGTAAGTCCGCATGCGCATCAATCCATATCACGCCAAGAGTTTTATTGGGATTTGCTGCTTTAATACCCGCTAAAGTTCCCAAGGCAGAAGAATGATCCCCAGATAAAACTAGAGGAAATTGATTGGATTCAAGACTTGTTTGTGTCGCTCTTTTTAATCGATTACATTGTTCCAAAACAAAATTGATGCGCTTCGCTGTAGTGTTTTTTACTTTGTTGTAAACGGTTTCATTATGTGTCTCTATATCTATAAAAGGGTGCCGATTAAAAAAGTCATTGTTTGCATTAATTGCTGCAATTTCAAGAGCATCAATACCCATGTCGGAACCTCGTGTCCCCGCACCAATGTCCGAACGGTTTTTTAAGATTATAAGTTCTTTCATAAATTGAGGTCAAATTTAAAATACAAGCTAAAATAAAACTCTTTGATGATTCCATTTTTTATCTTTAACAAAAATTATACGAATATGTCCTTTTCAGACCTGTACACCCCAGGATTTAAATCAAGAAATAAAGACCATTTTGCTGCAATAGTAAGGATTGCATTAGCAGATGGAACCATCTCTAAAGAAGAAGAAGCTTTTATTAATCGCACTGCTATAAACCTCGAAATAGATGAAGATGAAGTAGCAAAGATAATTGCTAATGTTGAAGAGCACCCCATAAACCCACCCAGTTCGCAGCAACGTAGATTAGAGCGATTATACGATTTATCACGTATGGTGTTTGCAGATCATATTGCTGATGAAGCGGAAAAGAAATTGATGCATCGCTTGGTCATCGGTTTGGGATTTGATGTAGATCAAGTGGATGCCATTATAGAAAAGTCTTTTCAAGAAATCCTTAAGGGTAGTGACGAAGAGGAGTTTATTGCGGCTTTTTAATTTTGCTTTTGCATTTTAACTTTAATTAAAATGGCTTGTCCTATAAGACAAATACCGCTATTGAATACCACTAGTGCTGAGGTGCCCCAATAAAACCAACTAAAGTTATTTATCATTTTATAAAGTATCGCCTCTCCTAACAGGGATAATCCAAATCCACAAAGGAGCAAGCCTCCTATGGAATATAAAAGCCATTGTCTTTTCATTTTTATTTTAAAGATACGGCTTCTGTAATCATTTTAATTCTGTTTTAAAAACTAAGATCACTAATCGTGTAGCCGATTTCTTCATCGGCTATCATATAGCTGATATCAAAATAAATGTATGTAGGATACCCTAGTTTGGAATCATAAGTGATGTTTTCCTCTT
>Ga0228619_1000859_pt1 | contig 13580 bp, 21 predicted proteins | sample 22DmetaG_FD_190065 | JGI IMG/M metagenome (GOLD analysis project Ga0228619, IMG submission 190065) | Seawater microbial communities from Monterey Bay, California, United States - 22D | ecosystem: Environmental > Aquatic > Marine > Coastal | place: USA: California | collected 2016-10-12 | reverse complement strand
TTTAGTTGTTTAATTATTTCCTTGTTGTTGATAAATCAAATATCGTTTATATTATCGAATGTTCCAAATTTTTTACAACAATTTTAATAAAATAATTGAATTAATAAACGCCAAAAACTAAATAATTCTTTATAAGTCACTATAAAACAGTGCGTTAGGCTTAAAAAAGTATTTTACTTTATTTTTATAAAATTATCAACATTTTTTAAAAAACGATCTTTTTGTATATAAATAATACAATTGTTAGGCGCTAAAAATTGGCCGGTTTCGTAGCTTTTTACTTCAAAAAATAGCCGGCCTTTGGATTCAAATAAATAAAATAAATCCATGTTTGGCGTAATGCTTTTATATTCGTCTAATTCGTACAATTTAGCGCCTTTAGTTGGAACCGCGCCAATATTGGCCCCGGTCCGCTTTAAAGTTACTATTTTTTGATATGGCTTTAATATTGGCGGCGTTTTACTAAATAGCATAATATTAGTTTTTAAATTAAAAAGCCGCGTAACATTATACGCGGCTTTATTGTCAAAAATTTAGCCTTTATAGGGCTTTTATTATTGTTTCTAAGTATTCGGCCGCGCCGTTTATTTTGCGTTCTATTTCGTCTATTTCGGTTTCATTGCGTTCTATTCGTACCGCGTGACAACAAAGCGCCCAATTTTCGCCGGTTAAAAGTCTAGGATCAAAAGAAACGAAGTCACAATAAGCGCGGCCGGTAATATATAGTTGGTGCTGCACTTGGTAATAATATTGTTTACTTTTTGCCTTTAGATCGTCGGCCGTTTTTAGTGTTAAACAATTTTCTAAATGGTTAACCCGGTTGTAAGGACATTTTATTTCTATTAATCCGCTTTCGTTTGTGCCGGTTTCATTTAATAAGCCGTCCGGGCTTGTACCGGTATAATCGCCAAACGTCCAAAAGGCCCCCGGGCTAACTTTGTTACCGCTTATATTTTCGTAGGCTTTTACGGCCGTTTCTTCGTGTTCGTTGCCCCAATCCATAGCAGCCGAAAACGCAACCGGCGCCGGCGTATTATAAACCAATTCGGCGGCCTTTTCTAAAACGTAACTTTTAGCCGTGGCGGATAGTTCGCCGGCTTCTTTTGCAGCCTTTGACCGGGGGTTTGTCATTAGCTTAAATATATTAGAACTTGTAAAGCGGCCCAAACGTAAAGTTAACCATTCCGGCGTACGTTGTTCAATATTATGTTTAAGGCGCTTTTTATTTTCGGTATAACTATTATTTATTGTTTGCATAATTTAAAGATTTTAATTTGTCAAGTAATACGGGTTTATAGTCGGTAGTGTCGGCGGCTTTACGGGCCAAATTACGGCCAAAGATAGCGCCTAAACTTTTGGCGGCGTTCTTAATCGCTTCGGCTTTGGCGTGTGGTAAATCCATAACCAAAGCGTTTTTGAGTTTGGCGTCTATATCGCTAATTTGGGCGCCGGAACGTTGGCGAATCATACAAGCGCCAACGCCGGCGCGGCATATCCAAACTTTGGCCACGGGGTGGAATACTTCTAAATCTAAACTTACTAAAATTTCGTTTGCAACTATTTTATAGTTTAGGTTTTTAATTTGCCAAAGGCCGGCAAAAAGGCGGTCTAAATCGCTTTCAATTGCGCTAATAGGTAAATAGTTAATACCTTGACGGCTTTTAATTTTTGATGCAGCCGGCGCGCTATTTAAAACGCTTGTAAATTTTTCAAGGTTTATTAATTCGGGGCGGTTTTGGGCCGCTTTGTTTTGTGCGGCTTCTAATGATTTTTTTAAATTTTCCATTTTAAAAAGTTGTTTATGATTAATAATTAAATTTTATCCATTAGTAAAAGATCGTATAAAACCGTTTTAGTTAAAATACTAAAATCTTTTGTTGTGGGTGTCTTTGGTAAAACCTTAGCGGATTTTTTAGCTTCTACTTTTTTAAATTCGTTATACTTTGCCCGGGTGTCTATTAATTTATAATAGGCATCGTTTGGGGCGTCAAATATTAGGTTTCTTTTTTGTATTGTTGTCACTTGTTATAAATTTAGTTGTTGTTTAAATTGGTTCTATATCATTTAAATTAAATTCGTATTTAATACAATCGAAACCGTATGTTTTTTTTGTATCGTGTGCGGCTTCGCAAAATACATAAATTCTATTTTTTACCGTGCTTTTGTATATATCCAAAATACGCCAAGTTGTTAAACCGTTTTTATGTATTTTACTTTTAACTAATTCGCCAATTTTTAAATTTTCCATTTTGTTAAAATTTTAGTTGTTTTTGTTATCGTTGATAATGTAAATATACAACTATTTTAGTTTATTCCAAATTTTTTGGAACAAAAAGAATAAAAAAAAGTAAAAAATATTCAATTTTCTATTAAAAACGGCTTTTTTAGGGCAATTAAAGCCAATTTGTACGCGTCCCGTTCATCTTGGTTGGTCCGCTTTTTTTCTATTTGGTGGCCTTCGTTTTGTAATACGTTGCTAAATGTTTCTTTATTCCACTTTTTACCTTTTTGCTTTGGCGTTACGTTTATTATCTTGTATTTAGTAGCGCAAAGGTCGGCCGTGTTTTGGCTTATCGCTTGGTTTTTTCCAACGTTACGCGCTTTTTTTGCTATTACAAACTTGCTGCCGCTTATATCGAAACTAGCTTTTGTTAAATTACTGTTTTCTACGCAAACGACCGCCGCCGGGGGGCTATCATTATAAAACCAAGTACAAAAGCCTAAAAAGCCGTTTTTAAACGTTTTAAAGGTAACTTTTGAACCGTCTATAATACAAAGACTAAAACCGCCGGCCCTAAATGCCGGATCTATTCCAATACAAAGCATATTAAACCGGTTGTTTTTTTAAACTAATTATACCGTAATTTTCGATATATGGAATATTAAAAAAGTCTAATAAGCCGGCTACACTATTTCGATGTATATTTACTTTAGGGTGTCTACATATTTTATATAGCGTCGTATGTTCAACCGGGAACCCGGGCCAAACTTCGCGTAATTTAACTTTTTGTAACGTATGCCAATTATAGCCGCTTTCGTTTATTTTGTTTTGTACGGCGTCGCTTATTGCCGTTTTTACTTCGGGTAACATATTTATTTTTTTTAGTTGTTTAAAAACCGGGGCGCAAATTTGACGCGAATCAGTAGCATTTTTTCAAAGAATAGTTTATAAAATATAAATTATTAAAAGGCGCCCCGGACGAGATCACTATAAAAGTATAATTTATTACTGTTAATTGCAAAAAAATAACAACAAAAAGAATAAAAAAACCCCGGCTAATAAATAGACCGGGGCCAACTAATTAAAATAAAAAAGGAAAATTTTATTTTTTTTCGTGTTTATTTGTTTCTATTACAACGATCTTTTAGCCGTTTAATACGTTCCTTTTGCTTTTGGATAAATTCTATTACTGTTTGCTCGTGGTCGCTTTCTATTTGTTTCGTACTCATAACATAATATTTTATTTAATCTAAAAGCCTAAATTTTTGGTTTATTAATTGGTGTATTGCTTCTATAGCAACAACGGCTCCGCTTAACCCTTCCTGTGTTTCTAGGTCCCGGCTTCGGGTGTATTCGTTTAATTCTTTTAATTCGGCCGTGTGTTTATCGTTAATTTGTCTTATTTCGATAGTATAATTACTAATTAACCCGGTTACTTCTTTTTGTCTTTCTAGGCGTTCCGTTCTTAGCAGTTGTTTTTCTTCTTTATACATTTTCAATAATTGCCAAATTATTAAGCCGCAAAGAATAATCAACGGGCTTTGTTCGGCAAACCTTTGAAATAATACAGTGAAATCCATTATTATAAATATTGTTGTAAATAATTATTAATTAGGTTTATGTATTTATCTTTTCTTTGTTGTGTAAATACTTCGTCCGTGGGTATTAATGGTAAATAATTTTGTATTGAATTTATAGCGCCGGTTTGTGAAAAGGCTAATATATCCCTAAATTTTACTAAAACCGCTTCGCTTTGTTGGGGCGTTATATTCATAGTTCTATTATCTTCTACAAATACATAAATTAAGTGCGCCCCGAAATCTAAATCATTTTGTAATCTTTCTTGTATTGTTGGTGGCGTGTATTCTTTGTAAAATTCCGCCGTGTAACCGTCGCCCAATTCGGTTGCAAATAGTTTTGCATCCTCTAAACTTGCAAACTGTTTTATTAGTGACCAAAGCCCCTTAAAAATTTTATAGTAATCCATTAGAATGTTATTTGGAAAAATTCGTGATAGTTTAATTCTTGAAAATTGCTAGACGGAAGGACGATTTGATTTGGTAGTGTGGGCGAATAGCTTATTACATTTGTTCTCATCATATTATAAAAAGCCGACATACTTGTAAAATTGCCACTAAATTTATTTTTTGAACGGTTTTTAAATAGTCCAAGTACCTTCCCGGTGCTATTATTGTCTCTAAATGCTATACAATAAAGGGCGGGCTTTAAATTTTGGGGGGTGGTAAAATTTTGGTTTATTATTCCGGTTGCTGCTATATTAATGTCCATTTGTTCCGTTGCAATATCCCAAATATCATTCGAATAGTCATATTTATACAAAGCTAGATGTAAAATTGCCGTACTTGGGTTTGCTACTTGAAAAATAATACCTTTTGTATTTATATCCCCAAAAATTTGAAAGGGAACGGCTTTTATTCGGGTTGATATTTGGTTAACACTAGCAGTTAAAATTGTATTACCGGCAGGCAAAAAATTTATAGATGTTTCTTTTATTTGCGGTATATTAGAACCGCCGCCGCTTTGTATTGTAAAAGCCATATTAAAAAGTTTTATAAAGGTTTGTCATATCTGTAAAAATTACATCTTGTGTTTTGGATTGTTGCCATTCGGCCGTAATCATTAAAGTACTTAACGCGGTTGTATTAATGCTTTGCAAGTCCGAAAATACAAAACCCTCTAAGCTGCCTACGTTCCTATTATATGCAAAATTGCCATTCGTGAAAATTTGGCCCGTTAGCCCTATTTCCCTAAAAGTGAAATCAATTTCAATTTCAAACGGTAAAGCCGTTACGGCTTGTAAAGAAATTACGCCCGTACTAGCTAAAACATTAGCCCCGTTTTTAATTCTTATTATTAAATCGTCGCCGTTTTGTGCTGAAATTAAACCGCCGGTTTTCGCGTGGAAACAATCGCCAATTTTAAAAGAATTAGGCGGTATTGTTAACGATCCAACGCCGGCGCCTAATATATCGGTTTCGGTTGTGGTATTTGTTACCGTTGGACCTTGTGCCGTTTGTGCAAAAAAGCCAATTGACTGTAAATTCTTTTGTATAAAGCCCATTTTAAGCCTGTTTTTTAGTTATTAAAACGGTACCGGTGCCGTTAAAAGTTACGGCGTTATCGCTTGTATTGTCGGCCTCAAAGTCGGCGCCTAATATTTGCGCGCCGCCTAAATTAAACGGATAAATAATACTATTACCGTCTATTGTTACCGTAATAGCCCCGGAACAAACAAAGCTAAGTTTTTTCCAACCGCTAACAACAACCGCCGCCGGGTTTATTATTTGTTCTTGGCTTGGGGCGTTTGCGTTGGTTAACTTTTGCGCTTCGGTTATTTGTATTAATTGGTTTGCCGCACTTGCATCGCCGCCGCCGCCGCCGCCGCCGGCGCTTGTTACTTGGTTGTTAAAATATATATCGTTTAGCTTGTTTGCTAAATCGTCTAATGTACCGGAAAATAAAACCGGGGCGCCGCCGAAATCTTGCGTTTTTATAGTTCCGTCGTTGGTTATTATTTGCGTCGGTTTCCCTTCGGCGTCTAATATATGCAAGGTATCATCTAACGGGGTTTTATGTTGTACCTTTGCGACACAATAAACGCCTAAAGAATTTATAATTTGTTCCCCGGCCGCGCGTGTGTCATCTATAATATTAACAACGTTTGTAAGTTTCTGTATTAAAATTGCCATTGTATAAAGTTTATAATTTTATTATTATTTGATAACCGGCATTAACAACGCCTTGAATAATATCTTTGGTTTTTAGATCTAAATTTATTTGTAAATTTTCCGGTATTATTGCCGTTAATTTGCTTTTTTCTATTGTTGCCGTGCCTACTTGTATAATTGCCGTTTTTTCGCCTTCGTTTTCTTTTATGCCGTTATATATGGTTTGACTAATTAAGCCGGTATTTAGGGCGTTTAATTGTAAATTAGAATAATATTTACAATCTTTTTTAAAGTCTACTTTTAAAAGTTGTACTATTTCGGCCCCGTTTTCGCTAATATCTAAAAAGCCAAAGCCCAAAGGCGGTAAAATTTCGGTTTTGTTTCCTTTTTGAATATACATTAAAAAAGCGGTTTAAGTTGTACTTGAAATTCTGTAAAAATATTAAACCCGGTATTAGTTGGTAAAGTAAATTTAACAGTATTAACGCCTAAATTTGTAAGCGTGAAAATTTGCGTACCAAATACCGAGGCACTACCGGGCGTTATTAATGGAAAATTTGCAACCGTTACGCCGTTTAGTTGGGCTTCGGCCGCGCCGGCGGCGGTAATATCGCCGTATGTAGAATACAAACCGCCAAAGCGTTCATAAGTCCAAAATATACTAAATTCATAGGGCGTCGAACCGGTAGTAAAGTTTAGTACATTGTTAGAATGAATTACGGCCGCTAATTCAGACGGTCCAAAATTAAAATTTAACCGGTTTTCGGTGGCCCTAAAGTTTTCGCCGGTATAACCGCCGGCCGTGGTAATTGCGCCGGCATACGCCTTTTCTACGTTGTCGGTAACATCAATAGTATAAACATTACTAAACGGTGTTGTACTATCTAAAGTAAACGCCGTTATTAGGCTAGAAGTGGCGCCTATTTGTTCAATGCTTTGTAAGGTGTTAAGCGTGTTTTTTTCTTGGGGTGTGGCTTTACCGAGAGTTCTAAGGCCATAAATACCGGTCGTTGTGTTTTGCGTTTCGGCCCGGTGAAAAGCGCCGGCTATTGTATAAACTAAATTCATTGTCGAACTTTGGGTCGCGCTGCCGTCTATGCTTAGATCAAAACGCAATTTTACGGCCCTTGTTTCGGTTTCGTCACTTAGGTAGCCGTTAGCTTCGGCAAATGCCTTTTTAAAAAAGGCTATTGTTAAACCGTTGCCAATAGTTACCGCGCCGCCGTCGAAAAAATTATAAATTGCTTGCGTGCTTTGCCATTTTGTAGCATCGTTTAAGGTATCGCCAAAATTGCCGCTAAAAAAGCCTATTAAATTAGCGTTATCATCGCTGCTAATAGCATAAACAAACAAATTAACCGCGCCCGAAGTTGCCGGCGTTATGCCGTCGGCTTCGTAATAAAGTTGAATACTAGCAAATTTATCAAAAGTCGTAAAATATTGAAAATCGCCGTTTATGTCGGGGGTCCCGTCGCCGTTATTATCCCAATACGCGCCTTTTTGGGCGTCTAATTCGTAAAAATTCGGCGTTATTTGGCTTATTGGTTCATCCTCAAAATTAATATAAACTAAATTCGTGGGCGTTAGTATTTGGCCTTGATCTTCAATATCAATATTTTTAATATTGTAGGTTTCGCCCGTATCTAAAAACGTTATTTGTTTAACTTCGTGTTTATCTAAAGTTTTTAAAAATTGTAATAAAGGGCTAATAGCTAATACAGATAAATTAAAGCGTTCAATACTTGTATTTTGTACGCGTTCGGTTTGGCCGGTAATATCGGTTTCTGTTTCGATTATATCTTTAAAAGTAGAACGCCCTAAGTCGCCACAAATATAAAAAACGTTTTTATAGTCGTTACCCCAATAACAAGAAAGGCCGAAATCAGAACAACCGGCGCCCGTGGTGGCGTTATTATTATATGCGGTTATTTTTGCGCGCATTTTTAAATTTTTCCTTTTATTATTTAAAAGGCCAAACGCTTAATATTTTGGTTTGGCCTTTTATTAGTTTTTATTTGCTACGGTAGCGGATTTGATACGCGGTCCGGGGCCGTTCTACTTTTCCAAGTAATAACGCATTGCCATTTTTCTACGCTTTCTTCGCCACGTTCTAAAACGGGGCTTAATCTAAATTGTGTGGGTACTATTCCGCCGTCTTTGCCGTATAAATAGCCGCCAACGGTTGAAAAAATAAGATACGGTTTAACCGTTGCGCATTGTAATTTTCTAAGATAATCATAGCTTTGCGCCCCAACGTCGAAAATATCAAAATTTAGCGTAAAAGTAGCCGCTATATCTACGGTATTAAAATTGTTAGTTACTACGCTTTGAAATTCGGGCGTGGGCATATCGCCTTGACCGTAAATTTGTTTTTGTTTTGCGTCGGTTGCGTCCGTGTTATCAATATCGAAATCAGCCACAACCATAGACGGCCCCCAATTTAACGGGGCGGTTCCTAGTGTTGGGTGCCAAAGTATAATACTGTTTATTTCACTTTGTACTATATTGTCGTTGCAATTTTGGCTTATTATATCCATTGCGCCTAGTGCGCCGTCGGGACAAGTTACCGTACTGCAATCAATGCTAAAAATATTTATTGCACTCATTTTAAAAGTTTTTTTTTATACTAAAATTTGGCCCTTAATTAGCCGTTTATTTTTTTGACATATTAAACAGTCGGAAACATCCGCCGGCATATAATAAACAAGGTTATTAATAGCGGCCCGGTAAATTTTTAAATAGTGGTTTTTAATTTGGTATAGCTGCTTAGGATCCAAAACCATAGTATAATGATTTATTCGCCCCGACATTAAAATACTATCAACTAAATTAAAAATCGCTTTTGCTTGTAGGCCGTCCGCTAAGGCCATCCCTAACATTAAACGTTGACCGCTTGCAACCGTTACGGCGTCCGGCTTTTGTGCTAAGTCACAAAGCCAACTATAATAATCACAATCTAAAGACGCGTTTAAATAAAGGCCGTTCATATTTGACGAACCGTAAACCGGGGCGGTTTGTAATTCCGCAACCGTGGCCGCTTGGGCGCCGCCTAAGCACATAGTTTGTAAATATGGATTATTCCTATATTTTGCGGCGTTGCTGCATTTGCAACCGCGTTCTATTTGGTTGCTAACGGGACGCGCGCCGGGCGGTATTGTATAAGTAATATAAAACCGTTCGTTTAAATCGCTTCGTATGTCGCCCAAATCAAAAATAAAAGGCGCCGCAAAAGTAGCCGTAAAATATTGTTTATTTGCCGTTACATTTGCGGTCGCCGTCGCTTTTGGCGTGGTAAAGTCTAAGTTTGAATAAATATTAATATCTATATTTTGGGGCGTTGTTATACCGTCCCAAAATGCAATTTGTACCGCGTCTATTCTTAATTTAGCGCCTCTTATTTCGTAGGGTTCCAACCATACGGCCGCCGTGGTTGCTTTTACCGTTTCGGCCTTTTTATAGTAGTTATCGCCAATATTCGTGAACGGTAAAAATTGCTCCGCTTTTACTTGTTTAGTAGCAGCCAAATAGTCGCTTAAAAAGTCCCGGATTGCTTGCGTCCGGGCGCCTAATGCTAGGGACCAAACGCCGCCGTTTTCGCAATCGGCGGCGCTATTAGTCCAACGTACCGGTACCGTGTCCGGCTGCATAACATAAAGGCCGCTTTTACTTTCGTTTAATTCGTTAAAATTAACCGGTTTTTGAGCGTCCCAACAATTACAAGGCGTTGCGCTTAATCCAATAATATTATTTAAACAATCTAAAGACATTTATTTTTTTTATGCTTTATCTACGCGAATAATTCCGGTATTGTCGCCAACGCTTGGCACTAAATCGAATAAGCCCACCATATCCAACTCCCAAACGTGGGTCAAACTTGGTTTGCCGTATTTTGTGGCCGTCGTGTCGCAATTCTTTTGGTATCTTACGTCAATTTCAACCGGTTGTAAAACGCCGTCGTTTGCAAATTGTAAAGCCTTCATATTGCCGCTAGCGTCTTGGTATTGATCGAAAAAAGTAAGCGGTAATTTAAAGTTTGTTGTGTTGTTCGTGTCGCCTATCATTTCGCCTTCGGCTGAATAGTCGGCCATAAAATAGCTTACTAAAGCGTTAGGGTCAATTAAATAAACAACTTCGGCGCCTACTAGAACATCTAAGGCATCTTCATCCCAAAAAATTTCGCGGCGTTGGAACGTTAAAGAGTAACTTCTTTCGTTATCGTTGGCGGCGTGGTCGCGTGCTATATCGTAAGGAACGCGCAAAGATTTTCCCGAAATAATATAATAATTATTTGGTAGACCTTTAACCCGGGCCAATTGGTCGAAAATTGCCAAAGTATCGGCCGCGCCTTCGCCGGACCAAAATTGAGCGCCGGAAATTGTATAATTGGCGCCAACTATTGTAACATCATCCGGTAAATTTGCCGCGCTTGCTACGCTTTTATTAGCTTCTAAGCTATTAATTACAGTAGCGTTAAAGCCTTGTACCATCATCGACATTTTGTGACCAAGTAAAAAAGCGGTACGGTCTACAAATTTGCTAAAATTGTCACAATCTTTATCATTTAATTGTATTTTTTCTTTAATAAAAACATTAAAGTCGAAATCTTGGGCGGCCGTACTCATTGTATCGCCGGTTGTTAATTGACAATCGGACGCAATCGGCGTCGCGCTAACAGTTGCGGCGCTTGTATCATCCGCTACGTTATAAATTACTTTAACCCCCGTGCAAAGATCGCCGGCGCCTTCGTATAAAGGTAAAATGTTAGCCGTTTGTTTTTCAAGTACGGCCGTTGCTGCTACGGGTACGTTTGTTAATTCCGGGTTTACCGTCGCTTTGCTTTTGAATATTGTGTCTAATTTAGCGCGTAAAATTGGAATAACCGACGCTGTGAAATCATTTGCCATTTTTTAAAAATTTTGATTTAATATTAATTTTGTTCGTGGTTAATTATCATTTGTTCCTGTATAAAATTTGCCTTTTCGGTGTCGCCCGAATTTAACGCCCTTTTAAAATCTTCATAACCTAAAGTTTTTAATTGATTAGGTGTAAACCCGTGCGCGTTTCCGCCTTGGCCTTTATCGCTTGGAACAAAAGTATTTTTATTTTCTTTTGTTGTTTGGGGCTGCAAAAAGTCAACCGGGCTAAGTGTTTTAATATAATCATTAAAAGCCCAATTTTGCGCGGTTTCCTTATTAAATAAGGGCGCGCCGTCGGCGTCTATTAAGACTATTTGCCCGTTTTCTTTTGTAAATTTTAGCGCTTTTAATTCACTTTCTAAAGCGGCTATTTGGCGCGCTTTAATTTGTGGGTTTGTGCTAAAATTTGCCCCGTTTTGGCTTAGTACGTTCATAGCTTCGGCCTTTATACTTTGCAAATTTCTAAAACTATTAAATTCGTTTTTAATTGCTTCGGCTTCGCTTGCGGCGGCTTTTAGGCCGTCTATGTACGTTTTTACCTCGTTACTTTGTAACGCCTTTTGTAATGTAATATTTGTTTTGTCCGCCGTGGTTGGTGGGGCTTTGGTGTATTTTTCCCGGTGTTGTACGAATAAATCTTCTAACTTTTTGCCGGTTATATCTTCGTTAAATACTTCAGACCAAAGCCGTTCGACTTTTTTACTAGCTTGTCTAAACCCTTTGTTTAGGCTTTCGTCTCTTAAATCGTTATACCTTTTTACGGCATAGGGCTTTAAAAAGCTAGTTAATTGATCGGCGTTTTGTATTTCGTTTTCCCCTATTTTTTCTAATAGGTCCGTAGGCGTGGCGCCTAAAATATCGGCCGTAATGTTTACGACGTCCTTTATATTAAATTGATTTTCCATAAATATACTATTTTTTTATTTTAATGTTTCAATTTTCCTAAATTATTTTTCTTTTGGTTCGCCTTCTAACATATTCGGCGTCGGCGTTGGCGGTTTCTTGGCTTCTATTTTTTTAAATTCATAGGCCCCCGGAAACATTCTATTAATTTTCTGTTTGTCCGCTTCGCTGCATTTTTGCCAATCGTTACCGGTTGCATTTTTAATAAAGTGCGGTAATTTTCGGTACAAATATTTTTTAGGCTTTGGCATAATTTAAAGTTTTAAGGTTTCTTTTATTAGTTTTTGCGTAACGCCTAAAAGTTTAGCCGTTTCTTTTAAGTCCATTTCGCCCGTAGTTAGTTTATCTTTTGCCGTTTCTATCTGTTCGGGCGTTAATCCTTTTTTAACGGCCTTTTTTACTGCCTTTATAGGTTCGGCCGGGGCTTGCATATTGGGCGTTAATTTAGGTTTACTAAAACGGGTTAAAATTTCGTTTAATTCGTCTTCGATATAGTTAGCATCTATATAAACGAATTTATTAGCCTTCGTTTTTAAAACGCCTTCTATAAATTGAGACGCCCGGGCTAATTGTTCCGGCGTTTTACCTTTGGCCGTGTGCCGTCCAATATCAAAAAACGCTACGTTTTTATTAGTAATTGTATATTTAAACTCGTTAATATCGTAGCTTTGCGGATCTATAAAGCCGTTATTTGCGCGGCGTCTTTTAATCCTTTTTTGTGCGGTTTGTCGGTAGCCTAAAGCGTGCGGAAAATTTACAATTTTTAATACTTCTAAATCCTCTTTACTTAGTTTACTTTTGTCTAAGGTCCATTTTTTAAGGTCCTTACTAATTTTGTGTTTTTCCATTTTTATAAAAATTTAGTTAATCAATAATTTATTTTTTAATTCGTTTAATTTCTGTTTTATATTTTCCGCGTTGTATCAAATATTTATTATCATTCAACGGGAATACTAACGGCGCGTTTTCCGTAGCCTTTAAAATGCCTTTTAAAATAGAATTTTGCCCTACTATGGCGCTTTGTACGCCGTCCCGGTACGCTTGCAAGCGTTCGGCTTTTTGGGCGCTTATATTGGCTTTTAATTGTTTGTCAATGTTTTTATTTTTGCGGCCGCTTTTTGGCATTCCGGAATAGTTAGCGGCTAAAACATCGTCGAAATCAGAAACGGCCACGCCCTGCAAGCCTAATTCGCGCGTTTTTTCTTTTGGTATAATCCATTCGCCACGGTGTACGGTTCCGGCCGTTTCGTACTTTTGGCCGTCCCCCGTATATCCCCCGTCGGCAAAACCGGCGGCGCTTGCGGCTTGGCTTTTACTAGCAATAAAAGAAGCCAATAAAACGCCGCTTAAGGCCGTGGCTAAAGCTACGCCAACACCAAACGGCAAACCGGCCAAAGACGAATACAACGAACTTATAGAAGTAATTAGGTTACTAGCTTGTAAGGCCGTATCAATAGCGAATTGAGCTTTTGCGGCTTGTTTCTTTTCGGCTTCGGCTTTGTCCCGGGCGGCCTTTTCGGCTTCTAATTGTTCCTTTACTTCTTTTATATTGGATGCCTTACCTAGTTTATTTAATTCTATTTCGTTGGTTAAATCCGATTGAATTTCGCCTATTCTTTGGTTCCTGAAGTCTACTTCTTTTTGTAAGGCTTCTACGCGTTGCGCTACGGCTTTTTGAATTTCGCCGGTAACGGTTTGCAAGGCGCCTTGTACCGCTTTTATATCTTGTTGCGTATCTTCAGGAATGCCTAATAAATCGCCTAACGTTTTAGGGTCGGCCGCTTCGGTTTCGGTGGCTTCTTTTACCGCCACGCCAACGCCGGCGGCCCGGGCTTCTAAGGCTTTTATTTC
>Ga0228619_1000847_pt1 | contig 13661 bp, 12 predicted proteins | sample 22DmetaG_FD_190065 | JGI IMG/M metagenome (GOLD analysis project Ga0228619, IMG submission 190065) | Seawater microbial communities from Monterey Bay, California, United States - 22D | ecosystem: Environmental > Aquatic > Marine > Coastal | place: USA: California | collected 2016-10-12 | reverse complement strand
ATGAATAAAAAAAAGAGCCGTTAAAAAAAGGGGGGTTTTTAACGGCTCTTAGAGTTTTATAAGTTAAGTATTAAGGGGGAGATATCATACTTAACAAATAAACTTAAAATTCTGGATAAGCTTCAACTCCTATCTCAGAACTATCTAAACCAACATATTGCTCTTCATCAGTTGCTCTTATTGGTATAAAGTTATTGATAACAGATATTGTTATTAGACTTGCAAAGAACGTAAAACCTGCTATTGAAAGTACACCAACTAATTGAGGATAAAAGGTTGCATCTGATGTTAATGGAACAACCATTACACCAAATATTCCAACAATACCATGAGCTGATATAGCGCCAACTGGATCGTCAATTTTCAGTTTTTTATCAAAGAATAAAATTGAGAAGTAGACTAAAACACCACCGGCTGCGCCAATTAACACTGCTGCTCCAGCAGAAGGCGCGCTAGGTCCTGCAGTAATTGCTACTAAACCAGCAATCGCTCCATTCATCGCCATTGTTACATCCATTTTCCCAGTTCGTATTAGACTCATGAGAATTGCAGCTACAACACCACCTGACGCTGCCATATTAGTATTTAGAAATACTTGACTAACTGCAATTGCGCTTGATTCAGTGCTAACAATTAGTTCTGAACCACCATTAAATCCAAACCAGCCTAACCATAGGATCCATACACCTAATGCTGCCAATGGTATATTTGAACCCGGCATTGGTAGAGATGTTCCATCTTCAGAATATTTGCCATTTCTTGGTCCCAAAACTAATACCACAGCTAGGGCAGCTGCAGCTCCACAAAGATGAACAGTTCCAGAGCCAGCATAATCAGAATATCCCATTACGTTTAAGAAACCACCACCCCAGTTCCAATATCCTTGAATAGGGTAAATAACTCCAGTTAGAACAATCGCAAATAAGAAGAAAGGTATTAACTTCATTCGACCTGCAACTGCTCCTGATACAATTGACATAGCTGTAGCAACAAAAACTACTTGAAAAAAGAAGTCAGCTTGTTGTGAATAATCCATGCTATATGGCATTCCAATCTCTTCATTCGGTAATGCAGTTGATAGTTCTAATGAGGCTAAGCTAAATGTAGGTAAATAACCTTCAAAAATAGCTGAACCTGGATACATAACCATAAAGCCACATACTAAGTACATAATACAGGCTATTGAATATAGACCTATATTTTTAGTTACAATTTCTGATACATCTTTTTTCTGAACTAGTCCTGCTTCAAGCATAGTAAAACCAGCTGCCATAAACATGACAAGAGCTCCGGACATTACAGCGTAAAATGTATCTAATGCAAATGCTATTTCCATTTTTTTCTCCTTATATAGCCTCAGAACCAGTTTCACCAGTTCTGATTCTGACGACTTCGTCGACAGATGTTATAAATAATTTTCCATCACCAATTTTTCCAGTTTGAGCTGTCGTGACTATAGTTTCTTTTACTAAATCAGCTTGAGCATCATCAACTAAAATTTCTAGTTTTATTTTTGGTAGTGTATCTACAGAATATTCAGATCCTCTGTACATTTCTGTATGTCCTTTTTGTCTTCCATAACCTTTAACTTCGGTAATAGTAAGACCTTCGATTCCAGCTGCCACTAATGCCTCTCTCACTTCTTGAAGTTTGAAAGGCTTAATGATTGAAGTAATTAATTTCATAATAGGGTGATATAAGAGATTAAAGACTTGCTGAAACTGAAAAAATAAGAGCATCTTCGTCAACACCATCCATTAGATCTGTATCAGATTCACCATATGAACCATCATTACTAAAGTCGCTATAAGATAATGCGCAATCATATAACCCACAAGAGAATCCATATGAAACTAAGAAATTTGAACCATATGTATCATAGTCACCATATGAAACTGAGACATCTCCAATTGCATAGGAAATTTCTGTATAGTCAGCATCTCCAAAAGCAAAAGAAACACCTAAGTCACCATAACTAAATCCAAGATATGTTTCGTCGAAAGTGGCATCTGGCGTGCTATCAATATATTCATAGCTAATATAACCAATGTCTACTCCAACTTCACCAACAGAAAATCCATAACCCGCGTATAGATCTAACTCGCTTCCCGCGCCATTATTAAAGTTTACATTTGATCCCCATACACCAGCATAAAAACCTGACTCTGATTCAAAATCAAATCCACCTTGTATTGCAGGAGCATCACTTTGAGTCATGCCTCTCCACATATAGTCAGATGTAAAACTAACATTTGCACTAACGCTGGCAAAAGTTGGTAGAGATAAAATCCCTACAAGTAAAAATAATTTCTTCATTTTTTTCTCCTTTTTATGAAAAATAATTTATGTTCAACTTTACTAATGCAATTACTGTGCCAAATTTATATTTGTTTCAAATTTGTATGATGTGGTTATAATCGTATTATCAATTTATGGAGTTAAAATGAATTTAGAAAATAATGTTGCTTTAGTTACTGGTGGTGCATCAGGCCTTGGAAGGGGCACAGTTGAATACTTTGTTTCTAAAGGTGCGAAAGCAGTTATTTTAGATATTAATGATGAAAAGGCTGCTGAAGTAATAGACATATTGGGTTCTGAAAATGTCTCTTATTTTAATACGGATGTTATGAAAGAGGACTCTGTTAAGGCAGCTGTAGATGGAACAAAAGAAAATTTTGGCAAACTTAATTTTGTGGTTAACTGTGCAGGTACTGGTTATGGTGGAAGAATTTTAGGAAAAAATGGTCCACATCCTTTAGATATATTTAAATTTATTGTTGATCTTAACTTAGTGGGAACATTTAATGTTATGAGACTTGGTTCTGAACTAATTGATAAGAATGCACCAGATGAGAATGGCGAAAAGGGAGTTATTATAAATACTGCATCAATAGCTGGGTACGAAGGCCAAGTAGGACAATCTGCTTATGCTGCTTCTAAGGCAGGGGTTATTGGGATGACGCTCACAGCAGCACGAGATCTTGCTAGACATAGTATAAGAGTCTGTACGATAGCACCTGGAATTTTTGATACGCCATTAATGAGTCTTGCTAGAGATGAAAATAAAGAAGCTCTATTAAAAGAAACACAGTTCCCACATAGATTTGGCAATCCAGTTGAATATGCTCAATTAGCTGAACATATTATTAACAATACCTATTTAAATGGCGAAACAATTAGATTAGATTCTGCAATGAGAATGGGACCTAAATAAATATTACTGTCCTGCTACCCAATAGGTCATTGCAATAACAGTTACGATCACCAAAACCAAAATCACATTCGCATCTGATTTACTATCTTCATTTGCTTCTGTTGATTCATAATATTTTTCAAATTCATCTTTATTCATAATTAAACCTCATGTTTTATAACAACTCTTCCAACTTGTTTGCCTTTAAGAATTCGATTTATCTCATTATCGATTTCTTTTAGTGACAAAATTCTAGTGTAATCTTGCAAGTCAAGTGACCAATCACCTGCAAACAGATTCCATATATCTTTTTTAAATTCTATTTTTGATTCGGCAGAATCAATTCCAATAAGTGATACACCTCTTAATATAAAAGGAAATACAGATGAAGTGAATTTCATACCTCTAACATTACCACAACAAGCAACAGCTCCATGATTTGTTATCAATGAAATCATTTTAGCCAACATATCCCCGCCAACAGTATCGACACCGCCAGCATATATCCCTTTATCTAGTGGTTTAATGGGGTCTTGCATAAACTCATCTCTATTAATAACTTTTTTAGCACCCATTTTTAACAATATGTCTTTTTCTTCAGATTTTCCAGTGATTGCATGAACTTCATAATCTAACTTTGACAGTAAATTTACTGCAACTGAACCTACACCACCTGTTGCCCCTGAAACAATAATGGGCATATTATTTGGTATTTCTGCACAAATCATTTTTTTTACACATGCTCCAGCTGTCAAACCAGCTGTTCCTAACGACATAGCATCCTTCAATGATAAATTTTCTGGTAATGGCACAACCCATTCTTCTGGTAATTGAACAAGTTCACCAAATCCACCAAACACTTTCATTCCAATTTTATAACCAGTAGCTATAACCTTATCACCGATGTTAAAAATATCTGAAGATGACTCAATAACTTCACCTGCAACATCTATTCCAGGAACAAAAGGGTAAGACGATGCGACACCTTTCACCCCAGAAGCAGCCAAAGCATCCTTATAATTTAATGAAGAGTAATGAACTTTAATTATTATATTACCAGGTTCAATTGATTCCATTTCAATTTCCTTAATAGAACCTTGAAAAGCACCTTCATTTTCTTCGACAAGATAGGCCTTATATTTCATAAACTAATTACTCGGACAAATACTTTTCGGCATCAAGAGCTGCCATACATCCAAAGCCAGCAGATGTAACAGCTTGTCTATAGATTTGATCGCAAACATCACCAGCGGCAAAAACTCCATCGACTGATGTCGAAGTTGCTAGACCTGTTGTACCTGATTTAATTTGTATATAGCCATTATCCATATCTAATTGACCTTCAAAAATATCAGTATTTGGTTTATGACCTATAGCAATAAATACACCCATGACATTCAATTTTTTTTCTGAGCCTTCAGTTTCCAAAAGAACACCATTAACACCCATTGCATCTCCAAGCACCTCTTTTAATTGTGTATTCCAAAGAACTTCAATTTTTCCATTTTTTTCTTCTTTAAACACTCTTTCTTGAAGTATTTTTTCAGCCCTTAACTCATCTCTTCTATGAACTAAATAAACCTTTGAGCATATTCTTGATAAATAAAGGGCTTCTTCAACAGCAGTATTACCGCCTCCAACTACTACAACTTCTTGATCTTTATAAAAAAATCCATCACAAGTAGCACATGCAGAAACACCCCTGCCTAAAAATTCGTTTTCAGAGGGCAAGCCTAAATACATCGCGCTTGCACCAGTAGAAATTATTAATGAATCACATGTATAAGTATTTGAACCTATTAATTTAAAGGGCTTTGAAGTGAAATCGACTTTGTTAATATGATCATTAACTATCTCAACACCAAATTGTTGAGAATGTTTTTTCATTCTATTCATTAGTTCTGGTCCTTGGAGACCATCACTATCTCCAGGCCAATTTTCAACATCAGTTGTTGTCGTAAGTTGACCACCTTCTTGTGAGCCAGCAATTATTATTGGATTAAGACTAGCCCTTGCAGCATATATACTTGCAGAATATCCTGCAGGACCTGAACCTAATATGATTAATTTGTTATGATTATTTGTCATGATAGTGATTATAATTGAATATAAACATTTTTGACTGATTAAACATATAATTTATAGATAATAACAACTTAATAAACATAATGATTTCTAATTACGTTAAAAATACACTATTTAATTTTCTAAGTTATTTCTTAATTGCTTTTTCTTTGTATATATTTATAGCTTTGGTTTCTTATGATCCTTCAGACCCAGCCTTTTTTAACAAAACATCTTCTATACATATAAATAATTTAGGTGGTCCTTTGGGAGCAAATGTTTCAGATTTTTTATTTACTATTTTTGGGCAAGCATCATTTTTAATTTTATTAATTGGGATTGTTTGGGCCATCCAGTCAATTTTTTTTAAAGATCAATACAACTCTAAAATTAAAATTTTTATAAGGCTTATAAGTTCATTAATTTTTCTTATAAGCTTTTGTTCAATTCTTGAATATTATTTTGATAACAATAGTGGAGGGTACATAGGAAAAATTATTTTTATTAATTTATCAAATACCATTGGCTTTATTGGAAGTTTAGTTTTTTTAGTTATATTTATAATACCTTCTTCTTCTTTATCTTTTAATTTTTCTTGGCTTAAAGCTGTTGAGATGTTTGGATCTATTTTGATTAAATTTATCTTCAAAATAAAATCCTTTTTAGTTATTTTAATTAGTAATAGTTCGACTAATTTTAAGAATTCTATCAATAAAATAAAAGAATCTAGATCTTTGAAAGTCGCAGTAAAAAAAGAATCTGAGGCATTGAAAGCAAAGATTGTTTCTACCGACACAAAGATTAAACCTAAGAAACAAATTATCACCAACAAAGACGAGCCTAAACAACCAGATCTTTTAAATGCAGATGAGCTAAAAATAACAGAGATTGAAAGTAAAGAGTTGCATAAAGAAAAAACTGAAGAAAAAACAATTATGCCGAGTACTGCACTTTTGGATAGAGCTTTAGATGATGGTACGTCACTTACTCAAGATGAACTTAGTCAAATAGCTTCATTATTAGAAACTAAGCTTGAAGAGTTTGGCATAGAAGCCTCAGTAGAATCAGTCTTACCAGGACCAGTTGTAACAAGGTTTGAAATTCAACCAGCGCCTGGAACTAAGGCAAGTAAAATTACAAATATTGCTCAAGATATTGCAAGATCTCTCTCTGTTAGCAGTGTAAGGGTAGTAGAGGTCATAGAAGGAAAATCATATGTAGGCATAGAAATACCCAACACAAATAGAAAAATGGTTAGGCTTACTGAAATTTTATCATCACAAGCATTTAAAAAATCGCCATCAAATCTTACATTAGCACTAGGTCATGACATCTCAGGAAATCCAGTTGTTGTAGATTTGGCAAAGATGCCACATTTATTAGTTGCTGGCACAACGGGTTCGGGTAAGTCTGTTGGTGTAAATGCAATGCTGTTAAGTCTTCTATTTAAGTCAGATCCCAAAGACGTTAGATTAATTTTAATTGATCCTAAAATGCTTGAATTATCTGTTTATGATGGAATCCCTCATCTATTAACACCAGTCATTACTGATATGACAGATGCATCGAATGGCCTTAGGTGGTGTGTTGTCGAAATGGATAGAAGATATAAGTTAATGTCATTGATGGGAGTAAGAAATTTAGCAGGTTTCAATAAAAAAATTGAAGATGCAGCAGCAAATGGAAAACAAATTATAAATCCCCTTCATCCAGAAGATGAAGAGTATTTAGAGGTATTACCATCCATAGTAGTTGTGGTTGATGAATTTGCTGACATGATGATGTTAGTTGGAAAGAAAGTTGAACATTTAATTGCAAGAATTGCTCAGAAAGCTAGAGCTGCTGGCATACATTTAATACTAGCAACTCAAAGACCATCTGTTGATGTTATTACAGGCTTAATTAAAGCAAATATTCCAACTCGAATAGGATTCCAGGTTTCAACAAAAATTGACTCGAGGACTATTTTAGATCAGGGAGGTGCGGAGCAGCTTCTTGGTTATGGTGATATGTTATATCTTCCGCCTGGTGTTGGTGTGCCGGTTAGAGTTCATGGAGCCTTTGTTGGGGATGACGAGGTGCATAGAGTTGTTAATGATTGGAAATCAAGGGCGGAACCTGATTATATAGATAGTATAGTTTCATCAGCTCAAGAAACTGGACCAATTCCAGGCTGGTCGGGTTCTGAGACTTCATCATCAGAAGATGCTGATGAACTATATGATGAAGCTGTCAATTTTGTTTTAGAGTCTAGAAGAGCATCGATTTCTGCAGTTCAAAGAAAGCTAAGGATAGGCTATAACAGAGCTGCACGCTTAATTGAAACGATGGAAGAGGCTGGTCTTGTTTCTGAGATGGGTAGTAACGGCTCAAGAGAAGTATTAGTCCCAAAAAGAGATTGATTTGAAACTATTTTTCACCATCCTTTCATTATTATCTCTCAATCTAATCTCTGATGATGTGCTTAATACATTTAATTCATTTATTCAAAATGATTTATTATTTTCTCAGGAGACTGAAATTAATTTAAATGAGATTACATATTCTGAAGGATACATTCAACATAAGGACGAAATTATTGAAATTTTTATTGATACACCCTTCAAAGAAAAGTACACAATTGAAAATGATAAACTAATAGTTTTTGATTTTGAGTTTAACCAAACACAAACTTTTCCTATCTCAAATAATGAATCTGTACTAATAAATGTTTTAAAACTTGGTGCAAAATTAAATCAGGTAAAAGATCTAACGGATAAGTCATTTAAGATTAACTTTAACAAAGAGTTTTTATATATCGAATTATTATCTGATAATATTTTTGAAATTACATATAAAGATAATATGAATTTCAATAATGTTATTACCCTAAAAACAATTAATTCATGAATATCTTTTTCATTGGTATCGGGGGAGCACTAGGTGCTGTTACAAGATATTTAATCAATGAATTTTTCATTAAAAACATCCCTGTTGATTATCCTTTTGGCATACTTTTTATAAATGTTTTGGGTTGTTTTTTTATCGGTTATTATCTTGGTGCGAGCCCATTATTTAAAGACGAACAATATTATTATTTATTTGTAGTTGGTTTCTTGGGGTCTTTCACAACAATGTCTGCTTTTACATACCAGACTATAAATATGTTAAACACCAATATATTGATTGCTAGTTCATATATAATTGCTACTATAATTTTAACAATTGCTTCAACATACTATGGGGCCAGTATTTCAAAGTAAATGATAGATATAAAACATTTAAGAAATAATATTGATGAAGTAGAAAATTCACTAGCTCGAAGAGGTTATAAACTTGATATAGACAGATTTATCAATCTAGATGCTGATAGAAAATCTCTTCAAGTTGAGGTTGAAACTTTACAATCAGATAGAAAAAATCTTTCAAATGATTTTGGTAAATTAAAATCTTTAGGAGAGGATACAAGTGATCTAAAGAAAAAAATTGATTCTATTAATGTCTCATTAAAAATTAAAAATGAATCCCTCAATGCAATTCTAGAATCTATTCACACTATCTTGTTAAATATTCCAAATATTCCTCATGAATCTACACCAAGTGGAGAAAATGAGAGTGAAAATGTTGTTATAAGAAGCGTCGGCAAGATAACCTCTACCAACAAAATTGATCATATCGATATAACAACAAAAATTGATACTGATCTAGCTGCTAAGTTAGCAGGTACTAGATTTGCTGTGCTTAAAGGAAGTATGGCTAAGCTTCAAAGAGCTTTAATTTCATTTATGTTGGATATTGCTTCTAAAAATGGATACGAAGAATACTATCTTCCATATATGGCCAATAAAGACTCTTTAATAGGAACTGGTAATTTACCAAAATTTGAAGAAGATCTATTTAAAACTTCTGAATCATTATACCTAATTCCAACGGCCGAAGTTCCGCTAACAAATATTTACAGAGATGTTTTGATTGACGAAAGTGAGTTGCCCATAAAACTTACAGCTCATACTCCATGTTTTAGATCAGAAGCTGGAAGTTACGGAAGAGATACGAAGGGTTTAATAAGACAACATCAGTTTGAAAAGGTAGAGCTATTCAAAATTACAGATCCCAGTTCTTCTATGACAGAGCTTGAGGGGCTATTAAAAAATGCAGAAGAAATTCTTCAAGCATTAGAGCTTCCATATCAAGTAGTCCAGCTTTGCGCAGGTGATATCGGTTTTTCATCATGTAAAACATACGATATAGAGGTTTGGATGCCCAGTCAGAATAAATACAGAGAAATATCATCATGTTCAAATTTTGGAGATTTTCAAGCTAGACGATCTAATTTGAAATACATATCTGAGAATAAAAAATATTTTGCTCATACCATTAATGGCTCAGCTCTAGCTGTTGGTAGAACATTAATTGCTTTAATAGAAAATAACTATAATGACGAAGATAGATCAATAACTATTCCAATTTCACTTCAATCATTTGTGGATTGCGATAAGATTTTTGTTGATTAGTACTTTTTTAACAAAAAAAGTGTATTTGTTAGACGAAATGTTATTTTTATCTGTATAATATTTTTAATCTAATACTTTAAAGAGGGTATATCTTATTATGAACAAATTTAAACAATTATCATTGTCTATTTTTCTTATTTTCTCATCATCTGCTTTTGCAGTTACTACTACTTCTGATGTTAAAGGAAATTTAGTTGATGAAAACGGTAATGCACTTTCAGGTGTTGCAATAACAGTGACTTATGAAGCTACAAATTCTGTTAAAACTGTTTCAACAGATGAAAATGGGGATTTTTACGCTGCAAATTTAAAAGCTGGAGGTCCATACACAATTGCTGCTGGTAACTCTAAGCTTTCAGATGTTTTTCTATCTATTGGTAAGACTGCAAATGTAAAATTAACGCTTTCATCTTCAGCTTCTATAGAAGATGTTGTTGTAACAGCATCAAAACTTAATGTTGTTGATACAACTTCTGGTCCTAGTTATGTATTTACAAGTGCTGATCTTGCTAATACCGCTGCATACGATAGAGATATTAAAGAAGTTTTAGCTCAGCATCCATCAATATATATTAATGACGCAGATAACAAAGCTATGCAATGTGCAGGTAATAATTCTAGATTTAATGGCCTTACAGTTGATGGTATAGCACTTAATGATACTTTTGGTCTTAATTCAAATGGTTACCCTGCTGAAAGAATGCCTTTCTCATATGATGCTATCGACCAAGTTGCGGTAGAGTTTGCACCTTATGATGTTCAATATGGTGGGTTTTCAGCTTGTGTTATTAATGCTGTAACTAAATCTGGAACTAGTGAACTTACAGGTAGTTTTTTCTATGAAATGACTAACGATGATCTTACAGGTGACACAACTGAAGCTTCAAAGTTAACCATACCAGTTTATGACGAGGCTAAATACGGTTTCACAGTCGGTGGGCCAATTCTTCAAAATTCACTTATTACTGGTGATATGTATTTCTTCGCATCATATGAAAAATATGATGACCAAGATCTTGGTGAATACGGATATGCTGGTTCAGGTATGCCTAGTGAGCTAGCTTGGTTATCAAAAGCTGACTATGACAGGATAGCAACTATTGCTAATGATGTTTATGGCTTTGATCCAGGTGGACTTCCTTCAGCGCTTGATTCAGAAAGTGAAAAGTTACTAGTGAAAGTAGATTATTACATAAATGATAATACACGTGCTGTATTTACATATAACTCTAGTGAAGGGTTCACAAACCAACCTTCAGATGCTTCTCCAACTGAGTTTGAATTTGCTAATCACTTCTATAAAAGAGGAAATGATTTAGAGTCATATATGCTTAAAGTTTTCTCATCAATTGGTAATGTAAACACTGAATTTAAATATAGTTCAACTGAATTGAATAATACTCAAGTTGGCCTTGGTGGTTCATTTGGTGACTTTCAGATATCTGGTGTAAATGGCGGTAAAGTTTATTTTGGTGGTACTGACGATTCAAGACAAAACAACAAAATGAATACTGATGCCACAACAATTGCTTTTATTGGTGATTATCAAATGAATAATAGTGTTTTATCATTTGGATATGAGTTACAAGAAAACACTATCTTTAACTTATTTATGCAACAATCAGTAGGCGGTGAGTGGGACTTCAGAAGTATTGATGATCTAGAAAATGGAATAGTTGAATTAGACTTTCAAAATACCGCTACTTTAAACCCAAATGACGCATCAAAAGAATGGACTTATGATGTAACAACATTATTTGTTCAAAATGAGGTCGCAGTCTCTGATGACCTAGATATATCTTATGGTGTCAGATACGAACAATATGGTGTAGGCGAAGGGCCTCTAGAAAACCCAGAATTTGTTGGAAGATATGGTTATTCTAATGCAGATACATTTGATGGTGCTGAGGTAATTATGCCAAGAATATCATTTAGTTATAGAGTTAATGATACTGAATACTATGGTGGTTATGGAGTATTTTCAGGTGGTAACCCATCTGTTTGGTTCTCTAACAACTATTCTAATAATGGCATAACCATTCAAAATGGAGATGGTAATTATGATTTAGGCTTTGGTGATAGTAATACCGATGGATTTGTAAACATAGTTGTAATTGGTGAAGATGCTGCGGGAGATGACATTCTTGATAGAGTGCCAACAACATATTGTAATGTAGATGGCTCCGCATCTTCACAAGGTGCTGGTTATGCAATTCCATGTTCTGCAATAGCTAAGGTTCAAAGTGGATCTGCTAATGGAGATACAAATTCATTTGATCCGGACCTAGAAATGCCAACATTTAAAAAGCTTTCCCTTGGTATGAAAAGACAAATGGGTGAGTATGATGTGAGTGTTGACTTGATGTACACAAGAAACAAGAATCCATTTTATGTATACAACTTAGCAAATACATTTAGAGAGTATGGTCCAACAGGCCATGCATTATTCGATACTATTAGTTGGGGTGGTGAAGGTGATTATTCGCTTGCAAACTCAGGTAGTACTCCAAAAAATGTAGTTTTCTCAGTAAATGCTAGTAGATCATTTGATAATGATGTTGATGTAACATTTGGTTATACAAATACTGATGCTCAAGATGTTCATCCTATGTCATCAAGTGTTGCTTACACCAATGCTAATGAAAATTTAGTTACTTTAAATCCAAATGATCCAACTCCAGCTAGGTCTAATTGGGAGATAGAACACAGATTTGTAAGTACAGTTAATTGGATGGTAAACGACAAAACAAACGTTTCTGTTTTTTATCAGCTAGCTAGTGGTAATCCTTATTCATTATCAGCTTATGCAGATAAAGAAAGAAACGCGCCAGCTTCTGAAGTCTTAGGGCTTGCTCCTGTATGGAGAACCTCTGACTTTCCATCAGTACCATTATATATTGGTGAAAATGCCACATATGATGAAACAGCTACAGGTTTAACAGCAATGGATCCAGGTTTATATGGTAGAAATGAATTCACTTCTGACTGGTCTTCAAGAGTTGATTTAAAAGTTACTCATAGTCCAATGGACAATCTTGATGTATACATGGTTGTTAAGAACTTAGGAAACCTAATTAATAGTGAGTGGGGTGCCTATAAAAGATCTGCATCTGCTAATGGTGTAGCTACATCAAATTGGGCTGCAGATGGAACTGTCACTTACACAGATTACTCAGTTCCTAATGTTAATCAGGTGATAGGATCAGCTTCTATATGGAATATTAAACTCGGTTTTAAATATTCATATTAATAAGAGCTTATTTAAAAAGGGCAGATATAACTGCCCTTTTTTTTGTTAGAATTATTTAATGGAATCAATACCAAGAATATCATTCAATGATTTAAAAGATAATAATGCGTTGGCTATCTCTAATCTGTCAGATGCTCTCAACGAACATGGATTCTTTTCAATTTATGATCATCCAGTAAATAAAGATCTTATTAAAAAATGTTATGACAAATCAAAAGATTTTTTTGCACTTTCCGAGGATAAAAAGTGTGCATATGCATTTCCAAATATAGCAGGAGCAAGGGGCTACACTCCATTTGGAAAAGAAACTGCACTTGGTGAGGACGTTCCAGATCTAAAAGAGTTTTGGCATCATGGACCAGTTATAGATACATCCTATGACACAAGAATTCCTGAAAATATAATCATAAATGAAATTGAGAAATTTAATTCAATATTTGATGATTTATTTATCTCTCTAAATAGTTTGGGTATTGATTTATTATCATGTATAGCGCCAATAATTGGACTAGACAAAAATTATTTTGATTCTTGTGTAAATAACGGTAATTCATTATTGCGTATGATTCACTATCCACCCTCAAATAATTCAAATATTTATCGAGCGAGGGAACATTGCGATATAAATTTGATTACACTTTTAATTGGCGCTGAAGAGAAA
>Ga0228619_1000835_pt1 | contig 13776 bp, 15 predicted proteins | sample 22DmetaG_FD_190065 | JGI IMG/M metagenome (GOLD analysis project Ga0228619, IMG submission 190065) | Seawater microbial communities from Monterey Bay, California, United States - 22D | ecosystem: Environmental > Aquatic > Marine > Coastal | place: USA: California | collected 2016-10-12 | reverse complement strand
GTTGATCGCCTGACGCTGTGGTTCGTGCCCATGGTTTTGACCTTGGCTTTCGCCACGGTCACGGTTTGGATGATTTGGGGGCCGGAACCGGCGCTGCCCTATGCGCTGGTGGCTGGAGTCTGTGTTCTGATTATCGCCTGCCCCTGTGCGATGGGATTGGCAACACCGACCTCAATCATGGTGGGCACAGGCCGCGCGGCTGAACTGGGTGTCTTATTTCGTAAAGGGGATGCTTTGCAGCTCTTGGCAGGGGTTGATACGGTCGCTTTTGACAAGACTGGTACTTTGACCCTTGGCCAGCCTGTGTTGACAGATCTCAATGTGTCAGATGTGCTGGAGCGCCATGCGGTCCTGCAGGTGATGGCCAGCGTGGAGCAAGGCTCAGATCATCCGATTGCCCGCGCAATAGTGGCGGCCGCGGCAGAAGAGGGGCTGGATTTACTCCCGATCGAGGGCGGTCAAACCTTTGCAGGTCTTGGCCTTTCGGCCCAAGTTGCCGGCGCGGAGGTGTTCCTTGGCACAGGACGCTTCATGCAGGCATCCGGGATTGATGTGACGGGTTATCATGCGTCGGCAGAGGCTTTGGCCCGTCAGGGGAAATCGGTGATATTCGCGGCGTGCGCAGGGCAGGTGATTGCGCTTGCGGGCGTGTCCGACGCTGTGAAGCCGTCGACGCCTGGGGCGATCGCACGCCTCAAAGCGGCCGGGATCACCGTCGTCATGTTGACCGGCGATCGTTGCGAGGCGGCGCAGCAGATTGCCGAAGATTTGGGCATGGATCAGGTCCATGCAGAGTTGCTGCCGGCTGACAAAAGCCGCGTCTTGGCGGAGCTGAAAGCGAAGTCCAGCCATTTGGCTTTCGTGGGGGATGGCATCAATGATGCACCGGCGCTGGCCGCGGCAGACATTGGCATTGCGCTGGGTACGGGTATAGATGTGGCTGTGGAGAGTGCGGGTGTTGTTTTAATGTCAGGTGATCTTTTGGGGGTGGTCAACGCGATTGAGATGTCTCGACTGACCCTGCGCAATATCAAACAAAATCTATTTTGGGCTTTTGGGTATAATGTGGCTTTGATCCCAGTGGCGGCTGGCGTTTTATATCCCGCCTTTGGCATATTGCTTTCGCCCATCCTTGCCGCAGCGGCTATGGCGCTGTCGTCCGTTTTTGTTTTGGCCAATGCGCTGCGGCTGCGTTATGTTCGAGCGAGCTGATGAGAGATAGGTCAGGCGGAGGGGCGCGATTTGAATATCGGTGAAGTGGCAAAAATGGCGGAATTGCCGATCAAAACCATTCGCTACTATGAAGAAATTGGCCTAATTAAGCCCAAGCGCAGCACCAACGGATATCGCATCTTTCGCGAGAGCGATGTGCATAAATTGACGTTCCTTGGCCGAGCGCGGTCTTTGGGCTTCTCTATCGAAGATTGCCGGGCTTTGCTGCAATTATACGAAAATGACACGCGGGCGAGTGCCGATGTGAAGAAAATTGCGCAGGAACATTTGATGTGCATAGAGGCCAAGGTCAAAGAATTGCAGGCCATGCGGAGCACTCTATCGCATTTGATAGAAGCCTGCTCCGGGGATGACCGGCCCAGTTGCCCTATCTTGTCGGATCTCGCGACGCTGAGTTGACAGATCGCTTTTGCGGGCCCGATCCAGAATTTGGCCGCCGCGTGCCGGCGCGCCAGTGCGTGTTCAGCCGCCACCAACGAAGCGGTCAGTTGGGCGATAGAAAGTTTTTTGGTTCCACAATCTTCCCAGTAAGTCGCGCAATTCGGTGATCTCGGATTTAACCTCGTCAGGAAAAGATGTGTCCGCAGATCTTGCGGCCTCCATCATGCGCTGGGACCGGCGTGAAACTTTTGCGCCAAGCGCCTCTTCTATGATTTCCAAGTCGCGAACCGATAGGGTGAACGTATCATTTGGTTTTGTCATGTGATGTCCTCTTGTGGGGTCGTGCCCAAAACATGTGGCGTTACAGGCTGACCTGTTTTTGCGCATCAAGCTTGCCAAGAAGCACGCTGATCTCGCAGACCTCAGAATTGATATGTTTTATCATCGAGGCTTTATCCGAATTCCGGCTTTTGAATGTCAGAAGTTTCAAGCGGTCATTCATAACCGCAGCAATGCGGTCAATTTCAGTGTTGTCGAGGCGATGCGTGTTTTGAGCTGTCATGCTGTTACCTTTGTACTGTTACTATTCGCTCATAAACTAATGGCGAGTCTTAAAAAGTAAAGGAATACAATGGAATACTTTAAATTCCCTGCGGTTTCATAGGCTTCGCGGGATGTGGAAATCCTAAAGTCTTTTGCGCTTGGGCTTTTCTTTGGTCTCGCGAAACTTAGTTTAAAGTCTCATGTGAAGCACGAGGACTAAAACACCGTGAGCGCCCCATCTAAGATTCTGAGTGAACAGGACATCAGCGAGGTCATTGAGATGGCCCTGTCTGATCATGTGTCTTTTTCTGATATCCGAAACCTACACGGGCTGCGCGAGGCAGAGGTGAAGCTGTTGATGCGTAAGTCGTTAAAAGCGGGCAGCTACCGAGCCTGGCGCAAAAGGGTGCATGATTTTGGCAGCCGGCGCGCATATTACAAATGAAAATGCGGAAAAAATCTGATCTGCCCTCGAAGATCTGCCGGACCTGTGCGCGGCCCTATGTATGGCGCAAGAAATGGGCGAAGACTTGGAACGAGGTGCAGTATTGTTCGGACAAGTGCCGCAAGTTGCGACCGCCGGCCGCTGGGGTCACCGACGATGATGGGGCAGATTGAGGGGCTGACGAGCGGGACGCAGGCCCCGCTCGAAAGGCCTTGGCAATTTAGGCGATAATTGCGTTTAAAGTTGCAGAAGGACGCATCACCGCAGCGGTTCTATCAGCATCTGTCCGATAATAACCGCCAAGATCCGCCGCGGCACCTTGAACCGCTGCAAGCTCTGCCAATATGGCATCCTCTCCGTCGGTCAGAGCTTTCGCGATTGGCGCGAAATAGGCCGTGAGCTCGGCGTCACCGTTTTGTTTCGCAAGCGCATTGGCCCAATAGCGCGCGAACCAATAATGGCTGTTGCGATTGTCAGGTTCACCGACCTTGCGGGAGGGCGAGCGGGCTTCGTCCAAAATGGACTGGGTTGCTGCATCCACGGCTTGCCCTAAAACGCGGGCCTTGCTGTTGTTTTTCACCTCAGCAAGGAAGGTCAAGCTTTCGCCCAAGGCGCAGAATTCTCCCAGACTGTCCCAGCGCAAATGGTTCTCTTCGTTGAGCTGTTGCACGTGTTTGGGCGCAGAGCCGCCTGCGCCGGTTTCAAACAGTCCGCCGCCGTTCATCAGCTTTACAACCGATAGCATTTTTGCCGATGTCGCCAGTTCCAAGATCGGGAACAGATCGGTGAGATAGTCACGCAAAACATTGCCCGTGATGGCAATGGAGTTTTCGCCCTTCGTGATGATTTCAAGCGAGGTTCTGGTGGCCTCGCGCGGGGTCATGATGTCAAATTTATCTGCCACACCCTTGGCGTCCAGAAGTGGTTTGACATAGGCGATTAATTCCGCGTCATGGGCACGCCCGGCGTCAAGCCAGAAAATCGCATTGCAATTCTCTGCTTTTTGACGCGCAATCGCCAGACTCACCCAATCTTCGATCGGTGCTTTTTTGGTTGAGGCTGAACGCCAAATATCACCGGCCTCGACGACATGTTCGTGCAATACCGTTCCATCCGCCAAGATCATTTTGACCGTTCCGGCCTGCGGGATTTCAAAGGTTGTGGGGTGTGAGCCGTATTCTTCGGCTTTTTGAGCCATTAGGCCGACATTTTGCACAGTGCCAGCGGTTGCTGGGTTCAACTTGCCGTTTTGCTTAAAGAAGGTGATGGTCTCATCGTAGACCGGGGCATAGGAATTGTCGGGGATGACGCAATTTGTGTCTGCCTCCTGGCCATCTGGGCCCCAGCCTTTGCCGCCTGCGCGGATAAGCGCAGGCATGGAGGCGTCGATAATCACATCGGAGGAAACATGCAGATTGCTAATGCCCTTTTCGCTGTCGACCATATACATTGGTGGGCGTGCGGCGATGCAGCTGCTGATATCGGCGAGAATTTCGGCGTTGTCCTTTACGCGTTCGAGCAAATCACCCAAGCCGAAATTGGCGTTCACGCCGAGCTGAGCGAGCGCTGGGCCATGGGCTTCGAACACAGGGGCGAGGAAAGCCTTGACGGCATGTCCGAAAATGATTGGATCAGAGACCTTCATCATTGTTGATTTCAGATGTACTGAGAACAAAGTGCCCTCAGATTTCGTGCTTTCAATCTCAGCAGCTAAAAATTCTTTGAGCGCCGCGGCACTCATGAAGGTGGCATCGACCACGGTTCCGGCAGTGTAGTGGATGTCATCCTTCAGGATGATTTCGCCATCGGCGGTTTCCAATAGGATTTTTGCAGTGGTATCGGCCGGTAGGGTGGCAGATTTTTCATTGGAAAAGAAATCGTTGCCCTTCATGGAGGACACGCGCGTTTTGCTGTCGGCGGACCAATCGCCCATGCGATGTGGGTTGTTTTGTGCAAAATTCTTAACGGCTTTGGCCGCACGGCGATCCGAATTGCCTTCGCGCAGAACCGGGTTCACCGCGGAGCCTTTGAGGGCATCATATTTGGCGCGTACCGCCTTTTCGGCGTCTGTCTGCGGCGCTTCAGGATAGTCGGGCAGGGCGTAGCCTTGGGCTTGTAATTCCTTAATGGCAGCAACCAGCTGCGGCACGGAGGCAGAGATATTTGGCAGTTTGATGACATTGGCATCGGCCGTTTTCACCAAGCGGCCCAGCTCAGCCAGATCATCAGTCTGACGCTGATCCTCGGTGAGGTGGCCTGGAAAGGCCGCGATGATTCGCCCGGCCAAACTGATGTCCTTGGTGCCGACGGTTACGCCGGCGGCAGCGGCAAATTTTTGCAGAATCGGGAGGAAGGATGCGGAGGCCAGCTCCGGCGCTTCATCAACTTTTGTATAAATAATATCGGGCATAGTGTATTCCTTGCGGCTAGATTTGCCTTCTCTTAGCGAATAATAATTCAAAGGTCGATGGTATACCGTGGTATGCTAAACATTTTTTTAATCGCGGATGAGGCTGCGGATAGGCCTAAAGCGGGGATTGTGCGCGGTTGCGGTTGCGGCCCAAGCGCTGCTCGCGCCAGAGGATCACCACGCCGGAGGTGATGATGACCAAGGCGCCGGTTATCGTCCAAGCGGTTGGGATCTCGCCGAACCAAAAATAGGCCAATGCCAAGGCCAGCAACATTGACGTGTAGTCAAACGGGGCCACCACTGAAGCTGGTGCATTGCGATAGGCAGCGGTGAGGCAAATCTGCCCAATTCCGCCGATCACACCGGCGGTGACCAGCATTGCGGTCGCTTCGAAGGAGGGTTTGACCCAACCGAAAGGCAGTGTGAACAGGGACAACACGGTGATGAGCAACGAGAAATAAAAGACAATTTGCGCCGTCCCCTCTGTGGCCACCATTCGCCGGACGAAAATTTGCGCCAAGGCAGCCAAAGCGGCTGATCCCAAGATTGCAGTGGCGCCGATGACTTCTATTGTGCTGCGTTCACCGTCCATATTTAAGGTCGGCCAAAGGACGATAAGTACACCAACAAAGCCCAAAGCCACGGTTGTGAGGCGAAAGGCCCGCACGGTTTCGCCCAAAATCAATGCCGCTAAAACTGTCAGAATCAAAGGTGTGGTAAAGCCCAGGGCGGCGACCTCCGGAAAACTCAGCACTCCGAGGGCGAAAAATCGTAAAGACATTGAGAAAGCGCCTGCCAAACCGCGCCATGTGTGGTCCAAAATATTCGACGTGCGCAGCGCCTTTGGAAAATCCCCGCGTATCGAGAGCCATCCAATCACCACCAAGAGCGTGAAGAATGCCCGAAAGAAGACCTGCTGCCCGGTTGGCACCTCTTGGGATGTGGCTTTGATTAGCGCCATCATAAAGGTAAATATCGAAACCGCTGTCACTTTCAGTGCGATGCCGCGGATGTTATCGGTCATCTCGGTCCAATCTGATCTGTTTGATTGCAACCTATGTGGGTTGCTCCAGCACAGGAAGCTACAAAACGCGGCAATTGACAAGTTTGTAAATTTTGCAGAATTTTACAAAGAAAGATGTGGTTTACCGATCAAAGCGCACAGCCGTAACAAAATCACATTCACACATACGCATTTATGATTGCATTATTGTTGTGTTTCTTGTTTTCTATAGACCAGTAAATAATGGAGGACGGGTCTCTGCAATTTAATCGTGAAACAATTTTTGCGCTTGCAGCTTTCTTTTTTGCCGGAATGGCTCAGGCCAGCGGCGCGGGCGATCCCGCTTTGGGTGCTGCCGTGTTCAAGAAGTGCCAATCTTGCCACCAAGTTGGAGACCGGGCAAAAAATCGTGTGGGCCCGCAACTGAATGATATTATTGGCCGCACGGCCGGCGGGCTGGCGGGGGCGAAATACTCAAAAAGCATGATCCAAGCCGGGCAAGATGGGCTGGTTTGGACCGAAGAGACTTTGGACCGCTTTCTTGAGTCGCCAAAATCTTTGGTTGCAAAGACTCGGATGAGTTACCGAGGCCTTAAGGATCCAGATGACCGGGCAAATTTGATAGCCTATCTGCGTGCATTTTCGAAGGGTTCGACATCCGCGCAAAATGTGCCAGAGACAGGGCAGGAGACAGGGCTAGGGGCAGGCATCCAGCTTGATCCTGCGGTTCTGGCCATCGTGGGAGATGCCGAATATGGCGAATATCTCTCCAGTGAATGTTTGACCTGCCACCAAAGCAGCGGGTCCAATGATGGCATCCCTGGAATAACGGCCTGGCCCACAGAAGATTTTGTGATCGCTATGCATGCCTACAAACAAAAAGTTAGAGACCACCCTGTCATGCAAATGATGGCCGGGCGTCTGTCGGATGAAGAGATCGCAGCACTTGCGTCTTATTTTAATGGCTTGGAATAAAGGCCAAATTTTGGGAGGAAAAAATGAAACTGAATAGACGTGTATTTATGGGCAGTGGTGCCGCCGCGGCAACTGCTTTGGCTGCGCCAATGGCTTTTGCCGGCGGTCATGGGAAGCCGCGGGTTGTGGTTGTTGGTGGCGGGGCCGGCGGGGCGACCGCGGCGCGCTACATCGCGAAAGACAGCAAAGGGGCAGTTGATGTCACTTTGATCGAACCTTCGCGCATGTACTACACCTGTTTCTTTTCGAACCTTTACCTAGGTGGGATCAAAGCAATTGATGATCTCGGACATTCTTACGGCAACATGGCCGCCGGCGGTGTGAACGTCGTGCATGATTGGGCTGTTGGGGTCGACCGTGATGCTAAGACGGTGACATTGGCCGGTGGTGCATCTGTCCCCTACGACAAGCTGATTTTGTCTCCTGGGATTGATTTTGTGGACGGTGCGGTTGCCGGCTGGGATCTGTCGTCGCAAAACGCCATGCCACATGCCTATAAAGGTGGCTCGCAGACAGAATTGCTCAAAGCGCAAATCGCCGCCATGCCGCAGGGCGGCACTTTCGCGATGGTCGCGCCACCAAACCCCTACCGCTGCCCGCCTGGACCCTATGAGCGGGTCTCGATGGTGGCGCATTATCTGAAAGCCAATAACCCAACCGCAAAAATCATTGTGGCAGATCCGAAACCGAAATTCTCAAAGCAAGGGTTGTTCCAAGAAGGTTGGGGCAAACATTACAGCGGGATGATTGATTGGATCGGCGATGATTTTGGTGGCGGCAATGTCTCGGTGGATCCAGGTGCCATGACGGTCACAATTGATGGTGAAGTTACCAAGGTTGACGTCTGTAACGTGATCCCTGCTATGAAAGCGGGCCGTATTGCCGAGCTTGCTGGTGTCACCGATGGCAAGTTTGCGCCCGTTAATGCGATTGACATGTCTACCAAAGTAGATGCGGATGTGCATGTTCTGGGCGACGCTTCTCAACAAGGGGACATGCCAAAGTCTGGGTTCTCAGCAAATAGCCAAGCCAAGGTTTGCGCCAATGCCGTGCGCGGAGCATTGACAGGATCTCGTGTTTTCCCAGCGAAATTCTCCAACACATGCTGGTCGCTGATTGACACGAATGACGGTGTGAAAGTCGGCGCAACCTATGAGGCTACCGACGAGAAGATCGCAAAGGTTGATGGGTTCATCTCGGCTACAGGCGAGACCGCCGATGTGCGCAAAGCAACCTATGAGGAATCCGAAGGTTGGTATGCCGGCATCACTGCGGATATGTTCGGCTAAAAAATTTGAGGGGCTTTGAGGATGTTCAAAGCCCCTCATTATTTTTCTGTAAGTGGTCAAAGCCTATATCTGCCCTTATGCCAAGACTTAGCGGATATTGATTTCGACAGTGTCTGCTAAGGTATTTGCGATAAAACAGTAACGATGCGCACGGTCCTGCATCTCTGCCAATTTTTCATCCTCTACGTTGAAACCAGTGTCAAAGCGCACGACGGGATGTAGATCAATGCGGGTCACCGACATCTGACCTTTGGGATTTTTCCCCAGATGCGCCTCTGCATAGTCATGATAGCTGGCCACCGGCCATCCAGCTTTGGCGGCCAGGGCGAGAAAGGTCATCATATGGCAACTGGACAGGGCAGAGGCCAAAGCCTGCTCTGGATTGGTATGCGCCGGATCACCGCCCCAATCTGGAGCGGAGTCCACGTCAATTTCATGCAATCGGTTCATTTGCACGATGTGAGAATTGGAGTAGCTGCCCGCGGCGAATACAGGGGTGGTGCGCTGCCAATGCAGCTCAATAGAAAGATCAGACATAGGGCTATCCAGTTATGGCAAGGAAAGTGAGGCGCTTGGAAGCTGTTCGTAAATGGTTAGGCCGCCGTTGGCATATCACGCAGCTGCGATCTGCTTTTTTGGATCAAAGAATGGGCGCTCAACCATGGTGGCTTTAACCACACCCGTTTTGGTCAAAACTTCCACGTCTGTTCCCAAAATGGCTGCATCGGCGGCAACCATTGCCAGTGCGATGTTTTGCTTCAAGCGCGGAGAATAGACCGCAGAGGTCACTTTCCCAATCGTGGCACCCTCTTGTTGAATGACCCAGAATGTTGTGTTTGGTCCGGTGAGCGGGGGGCAGTCGAGAACCAGCCCGATCTGTTTGCGTGTCGGGCCATCTTGTTTGATCTTGCGCAGCGCGGCCTTGCCGATGAATTCTGCCTCCATGTCGAGGTTTACGAGACGATCAAGCCCCAGCTCGAAGGGATTTGTGCCAATATCTGCATCTGCATGGTAGGAGAGCATCCCGCCTTCGATCCGCCGGATCGAAGAGGTATGACCGGGTTTCAGCCCATGTGGTGCGCCGGCGGCCATGATCAATTCCCACAGCTGATCGCCTTTTGAGCCATCGCGCAGATAAATCTCATAGCCCAATTCGCTGGACCAGCCGGTGCGCGAAACCACAAGTGGGATTCCATCCAATTCCACCTCGCGCAGCCAGTAATATTTCAGATCCGCAATGTTGTCGCCGAAGAGCGCTTGCATTATAAGTCCGGAGTTCGGACCTTGTAGTTGCAGTGGTGAAACATCAGGTTCTTTGATCTGTACATTGAGACCGGAATGCACGGCCACACCCTGTGCCCAGAGTAAAATATCGCTGTCCGCTAAGGAGATCCAAAAATGATTTTTCGCCAAACGCAGCAGTATCGGGTCGTTCAAGATACCGCCATCCGCATTGGTGATCAGGATATATTTGCACTGGCCAACTGCCATTTTGGAAAGATCGCGGCAGGTCAGCATCTGTGTGAATTGAGCGGCATCTGGTCCCGTGATTTCAACCTGTCGTTCCACTGCAACATCGCAAAGGATCGCGCGCTCTACAAGGTTCCAGAAGTTTTGTTCAGGGTCGCCAAAATCGCGCGGGATATACATGTGGTTATAGACCGAAAAACCCTGCGCACCCCATCGGACGGTGGCGTCAAAATAAGGGGATTTACGGATCTGAGTGCCGAAGCCAAAATCATCTGCCTGTGTCATATTGCGCCCTCTGAGCAACTGGCCGCGCGGCCAAAGAAAAGTGAATTCTGCATGAGGTTTAATTTGATACCGTCGCAATCATGGTCCGATAAACAGCAAGAATGAGGCCGATTGGACCGTTTTACGGGCTCAGCTTAGACCATTTGGTCCTTTGCCCTTGAGTCTAAGATGTGGTGATGAGTTTCGTGAGATTAGGTTGGCTGCTTTTGACTTGGCGAGTCGCGATGTAAGTCATATAGCGCTCAATCGGCAGATCGGCTGACAGCATCTCATCCATGAGGCTTTGAAACACGGCCAAACTGGGCGTTATCACTGTCATCACATAGTCCATTCCGCCGGCGGTCGCGATGCAATGGGTAACTTCATCTAGGTTACGAATGTGTGTCTCAAAGCGTTCAAATTCGATTTTTCGGTGTGAGCTCATAGCGACAGTCACGACAACCTGAGTGAAATCTATGATGCGTTCCAGGGCGAGATCCGCGTGATAGCTGCGAACGATGCCCGCGGACTTCAAACGATCAAGCCGCGCCCAGCACGGGGTCGGCGAGAGGTTAACAAGCTCTGCGAGACGCGTCTTGCTGAGGTGGCCGTGCTGTTGAACTGCACTTAATATGCGGATATCCGTAGCATCCAGCCCTAGTTTTTTCATATGGATTTGTCTTTCATGAAACCGTTTACGCACATGTTGCCAGGCATATGCTAGAGTTTTCTATGCCCAGATCATAGACCTATAATTAGCGCCAACTGCATTTGCATAAGCCAATCGTGATCACGTTGAACATTGGGCAGTTTGCGCTGAACATTTTCTTTGGGGCGCCCAATATCGGAAATTTGATCGGGCAGATCACTGCTGTCATCAGGGAATTCTACACCTTCTTAGCAATAATAATTGCTCGAAAGAGACCTGAGCTAAACCGCGAACAGCCTATTTGCTGCCATACACCACCGGGTCGGCAAATGCGGCGTGGGGTTGCGGTAAATCGTTCGGATCGCAATATTGCCTATGAGATCGACCTGGGAGGCTGCGGTGCTTTAATTGACAAATAACTCATGGTGTTGATACGGTCCTCGCTTAAGTATCCGATATAAATTATTTTTTATGATTTATATGATAATTGGGTGCAGGACTGTGTGGCGTTTTGTGCGAACTAAAAATAGTTAAAATTTTATTTATATTCTGGAAACAGGTGTAAATGCCCCTATGAATAACAGTTTTTATAGAGAATTTAAGTAATGAATAATTTTAAAAGTGCGCAAACGACCCCCGCCCATAAGGGTGGAAATGTCTTGACTTTGAAAACTCTTAATACATTTGCATTAGATGTGATCACACTGCCAGATGAAGATGAGTTGTTCTGGTATGTCGCGAAGAATGTGGTGGGGCGGCTCCAATTTCTGGATTGCGTGATTTACAAAGCGGATGAGGCCGAAACTGAGTTGACCCAGGTGGCGGCGTTGGGTGCTAAAAACCCCTATGATCGGGAGATTTTGAATTCGATGAAAATTCCGTGTTCCTCCCGCCATGGGGCAACGCGGTTTGACAATTTCGTTCACAACGCGCACACCAAAGGTTAACAAAACCTTGCATCGGGAGAAACAAGGGCTGCGCTTGATGATATTGATGTGCGGTTAAAAATGGGATGACAGTCATGGAACTAAAAGACGATATCATCATTCATGCGCCACAGGACGTGGTTTATGCAGCGTTGAATGACGTGGATATACTCAAGCAATGTATTCCCGGCTGCGAGGAGTTGGCCAAACATTCCGATACGGAATTGGAGGCCAAGGTAGTGCTGAAAGTCGGCCCGGTGAAAGCCAAATTTAGCGGTAATGTGACTCTAAGTCCCGACGCGCCGCCCGCTCGGTTTTCGCTTGCGGGGGCCGGCAACGGCGGCGCGGCCGGCTATGCCAAAGGGGGGGCACAAGTGCATTTAGAAGCCCACCCGGAAGGTACGCTGCTGCGCTACACCGCCAAGGCTGAAATCGGCGGGAAGTTGGCGCAATTGGGGAGCCGATTGATCCAGGGCACAGCGAAAAAACTTGCCGCGAAGTTCTTTAGCAGTTTTGCAGAACAAGTCGGAGACCAGAATGCCGGCTGACGGGCAGATTCTTTATGCCGAACACGCACAGGATATTCTAGCAGCCACTCTTGAATTGATGCACTCAGGTGAGCCCTGTGCGCTGGTGACCAGCCTGAATATTGAAGGCGGCGCTGCGCGGGAAGTCGGCTCTTTATCGGTCATCAGTGGCAGGGGAGACATGATTGGCTACCTGTCCAATGGCTGTATTGATCGCGATATCATCCACCACGGCATGGCTGCAATTGACACCGGCCAGGTGAAACATCTGCGCTATGGAGCCGGTTCGCCCTATTTGGATCTTAAACTGCCTTGCGGTGGCGCTTTGGAGCTGGTGATAGATCCGGCACCAGATTTAGCCGTGCTTGAAGCGGCTTTGGCCCGCCTGCTGAACCGTCAGAAAACGGTGCTCGCTTTTGAGGGGCCGGGCGGGCCTGTGCAGATTGAATATGTGCCCAAACCCGCGTTAATCCTCGCGGGGCGGGGCGCAATTTTTCGCACCACCGCGCGGCTGGCTGCGCAAATGGATTTTGAGCTACATCTTGCTTCCCCTGATCTTGCGGATCTTGCCAGTTTGAAAGTGCTCAAACCCACAATACAGCAGCCTATGACCACACCGAGCGCCAGGATTGATTTGCCGATAGATGCTTATTCGGCGGTGCTGCTCGTCTTTCATGATCACGAATGGGAACAGGCTATTTTGATGCATGCTGCGCAACAATATCCTTTTTTTATTGGCGCTTTGGGCAGTCGCAGAACGCAGGCGATGCGGATCGAGCGGCTCAAACATGCCGGTTTGAGCGAGACAGAATGTGGTCAAATTCACGGGCCAATTGGCTTGGTGCCCTCGCTGCGCAATGCCTCGCTTATTGCCGTGTCAGCGCTAGCTGAAATTACAGCAAATTTGCCGCCATCTCAGATCCGCTTGTCTTCATCATAAAGCCGATGTGGCCTGTTTGGCAGACTTGAAAGGTAAACTGCGCTCTTTGATGGGCAGGTGTACGATGGCGCTGAACAGGCCCACTCCGACCCCAAACCACCAAACCACCGTATAGGTGCTATAGATGTCATACATCTTGCCGCCCAGCCAAACCCCAAGGAAACTGCCGAGCTGGTGCGAGAAAAAGACAATGCCGTAGAGCGTGCCCATATAGCGCAATCCATAAATATGCGCGATCAAGCCTGAGGTTAGGGGGACTGTTGCCAGCCATAAAGAGCCCATGACGACTGAAAATATAATCACAGAGATGGGCGTGATCGGCAGGGCAATAAAAAGTGCCGCAACGATGGTCCGGGATAAATAGATCCCCGCAAGGAGGTATTTTTTTGAATAGCGGTTCCCGAGGAAGCCTGCCGCAAGCGTCCCGGCGATATTGGCCAGTCCAATCAAAGAAATCGCCAGTGCGCCAAGGCGAGAGGTGGTGGTGATGCCCAAGGAATAGAGCGCACTACCGGGCAGGATGGGGCCGCAGAGCTCGGTGACGAAAGCCGGAAAATGTGCGGTTATGAAGGCCAATTGATAGCCACAGGAAAAAAACCCTAGAAAAATCAATGTGTAGCTTGGATCCTTGAACGCCTTGATCAACACCTCACCGATGCTCTCCTCCAGCTCAGACTTACTGGCCACGCGCTCGGTCTTCATCATCGGCAAGAAGATCAGC
>Ga0228619_1000823_pt1 | contig 13867 bp, 11 predicted proteins | sample 22DmetaG_FD_190065 | JGI IMG/M metagenome (GOLD analysis project Ga0228619, IMG submission 190065) | Seawater microbial communities from Monterey Bay, California, United States - 22D | ecosystem: Environmental > Aquatic > Marine > Coastal | place: USA: California | collected 2016-10-12 | reverse complement strand
CCCATTACCCATCCAGTGCTCTACCCCCCGGGGTATTCGGATGACGCTCTACCTAAATAGATTTCGCGGAGAACCAGCTATCTCCGAGTTTGATTGGCCTTTCACCCCTAGGCACAACTCATCCCGATCTTTTTCAACAGATGTGGGTTCGGTCCTCCAGTTGGTGTTACCCAACCTTCAACCTGGTCATGCCTAGATCACTCGGTTTCGGGTCTAATGCATCTAACTCAATCGCCCTATTAAGACTCGCTTTCGCTGCGCCTACACCTAACGGCTTAAGCTTGCTAGATACACTAAGTCGATGACCCATTATACAAAAGGTACGCTGTCAGGCCGCAAGGGCCCTCCAACTGATTGTAGGCGTCCGGTTTCAGAAACTGTTTCACTCCCCTCGTCGGGGTGCTTTTCACCTTTCCCTCACGGTACTGGTTCACTATCGGTCAGTAAGGAGTACTTAGCCTTCGGAGGTGGTCCTCCGATCTTCGAACAGGATTTCACGTGTCCCGCCCTACTTAATACGTCCAATCATGCTTCCTATACGGGACTGTCACCCACTTTGGTTGTGCTTTCCAACACATTCTAGTCACACTCATGGCTCGGCTGGTCCCCGTTCGCTCGCCGCTACTAGGGGAGTATCTAATTGATGTCCTTTCCTCCGGGTACTTAGATGTTTCAGTTCCCCGGGTTTGCTTTTATAACCCTATGTATTCAAGTTATAAATACTTGGTTTTACAACCTGATAACCACTCCGCCGCAGCACCCCAGATAGAGTGTACGTTGTTACGAAGTCATAACAGATCATAATCAAGTGGGTTGCCCCATTCGGAAATTTATGGATCAAAGCTTATTCTCAGCTCCCCATAACTTATCGCAGAGTATCACGTCCTTCATCGCCTCTTACTGCCAAGGCATTCACCAAACGCCCTTTTCGCGCTTGATTTGATCCAGAAGAAGACAGGCCTTTTGCATGTCCTGCCAACATCATCCGAAGATGACTAAATTCTGAACCAAAAGTCATACAAAATTATTCCCATGGGCCCCCGCTGGTTCAAAGAGGGGGCAACATTCGTGCCGCCACTGCCCGGATAGAGCAGCGACGATGAGTAAAACCTTGCGGAATTACTCAGGTATAATTGTACTTAACTTGGAACAAAATTACTTTGTGAACTGTTGCTATAAAAGGCAGCGCGACAAAAGAATAAGATAAATCCTACCCCCCTTACACGATGCCAAACAACATCACGATACACCGTACTTGGCGCATCAGTAATTCTGATGTTTGTATCTCTCTTTACGATGTCAAGTCAGCCCAAAGGCTGATCAATGTCCAAGTTGGACAGCAAAACAACACAAGTTGCTTAACTTTCAAACTTAAGTCCTTGGTGGAGCGTATCGGGATCGAACCGATGACCCCCTGCTTGCAAAGCAGGTGCTCTCCCAGCTGAGCTAACGCCCCCTTTAAGGGTGTAATATATGGTGGGTCGAGGAGGACTTGAACCTCCGACCTCACGCTTATCAGGCGTGCGCTCTAACCACCTGAGCTACCGACCCAGTGGATCTTGCGTAACAAGATCGACAACGCCCGACAGGTGACTTGCAAAACAAGTCTGCCGAAAGGGCCGGTGGTGGTCCAATCAGGCGGCTGATACAAGCCAAAGGCTTGCAATTTCTGAAGAGATATGAGGACGGCTCGGCCCAAGCCCATCAAAAGATGGACTGATGTTTTGATATGCAAAGGACATATCATGCTAAGTGATCTACGAGTAAGACAAAAGTCTTGCTGCTAAGATCATCCTTAGAAAGGAGGTGATCCAGCCGCAGGTTCCCCTACGGCTACCTTGTTACGACTTCACCCCAGTCGCTGATCCTACCGTGGCCGCCTGCCTCCCCGAAGGGTTAGCGCAGCGTCGTCGGGTAGAACCAACTCCCATGGTGTGACGGGCGGTGTGTACAAGGCCCGGGAACGTATTCACCGCGTCATGCTGTTACGCGATTACTAGCGATTCCGACTTCATGGGGTCGAGTTGCAGACCCCAATCCGAACTGAGACAGCTTTTGGGGATTAACCCATTGTCACTGCCATTGTAGCACGTGTGTAGCCCAACCCGTAAGGGCCATGAGGACTTGACGTCATCCACACCTTCCTCCCGCTTATCACGGGCAGTTTCTCTAGAGTGCCCAGCTTAACCTGCTGGCAACTAAAGATGTGGGTTGCGCTCGTTGCCGGACTTAACCGAACATCTCACGACACGAGCTGACGACAGCCATGCAGCACCTGTCACTGCGTCCCCGAAGGGAACGTACCATCTCTGGTAGTAGCACAGGATGTCAAGGGTTGGTAAGGTTCTGCGCGTTGCTTCGAATTAAACCACATGCTCCACCGCTTGTGCGGGCCCCCGTCAATTCCTTTGAGTTTTAATCTTGCGACCGTACTCCCCAGGCGGAATGCTTAATCCGTTAGGTGTGACACCAACAAGTATACTTGCTGACGTCTGGCATTCATCGTTTACGGTGTGGACTACCAGGGTATCTAATCCTGTTTGCTCCCCACACTTTCGCACCTCAGCGTCAGTATCGAGCCAGTAAGCCGCCTTCGCCACTGGTGTTCCTCCGAATATCTACGAATTTCACCTCTACACTCGGAATTCCACTTACCTCTCTCGAACTCAAGACTAGCAGTATTAAAGGCAGTTCCAGGGTTGAGCCCTGGGATTTCACCTCTAACTTACTAATCCGCCTACGTGCGCTTTACGCCCAGTAATTCCGAACAACGCTAACCCCCTCCGTATTACCGCGGCTGCTGGCACGGAGTTAGCCGGGGTTTCTTTACCAGATACTGTCATTATCATCTCTGGCGAAAGTGCTTTACGACCCTAGGGCCTTCATCACACACGCGGCATGGCTAGATCAGGGTTGCCCCCATTGTCTAAGATTCCCTACTGCTGCCTCCCGTAGGAGTCTGGGCCGTGTCTCAGTCCCAGTGTGGCTGATCATCCTCTCAAACCAGCTATAGATCGTAGGCTTGGTAGGCCATTACCCCACCAACTACCTAATCTAACGCGGGCTAATCCTTCTCCGATAAATCTTTCCCCCGAAGGGCGTATAAGGTATTACTCTCCGTTTCCAGAGGCTATTCCTTAGAGAAGGGCATATTCCCACGCGTTACTCACCCGTCCGCCGCTCACCCCGAAGGGCGCGCTCGACTTGCATGTATTAGGCCTGCCGCCAGCGTTCGTTCTGAGCCAGGATCAAACTCTCAAGTTGAAATACAGTTACCTGTATATCCTTGACGTTCGAACCTCTGCACATCGTCCCGCTGTTCAGGCGGGACATCATTGCTGTTCATTGTGCTTCAGTTTCAAAAGAAACAAAAACCTAACAAACAGTGAAGCTGACCTTACATCATCGGACACCCTCATAAGAAGTAGCCCTAGTAAGTCGATATGCAGTTGTTTGTTCATCGAATGAACCAAACCGCCCACATATCTCTTCAGATACTAAAAATTTCAAATAACGTGACACAAAAATTAACATATTACGCAAACCATTATGCGCAAAATGAAAACACCTGCTATCAGTAGTCGTGACCAGCGCGGCGTGTCTGCGTTACTGATAGAGGGCTTCTAAGGTTACTGACCAAAAGCCGCAAGAGCTTTTTTGCAGAAAAATCCAATTTTTTGAATTAAGTTTTTTTACACTTAAAAACAAGAAGATCATTTGTTTTTCGGTAACGGCTATCCGTAAGTGACCTGGCCACAAACCACGCCTGCAGCCGATAAAGCACGGATTCGCGGGAATCTTGGCAGCTCAGATATGCCAGCAGCCACAGACTCACCAAACTCCAGCAGGGGTCACCTCACCCAATAAGCTTTGTCCGCAGTCCTTGAAGGCCAGATTGCAATCTACGACGCCATTTGCCCACGCGCAGGGCCAAAAACGCCAGGATCACGGCCATATGGGCCAGGGCTTCCACATCAAAGCCTTTCGACAGCATGATGAAATGCGCCCCCGCAAGAATCGCAGCCAGATAGGTCAAGCGATGCAACACTCGCCAAAACCGGCCAAGGCGCCGAACCGACCAATCATTTGAGGTCAACGCCAGTGGAATCATCACAATGAACCCCGCGAACCCCGCAGTCACATAAGGGCGTTTGACAATCTCAGTCCAGATTTGATTGAGAGCCGGGAGATCCAGCAAGAACCAGACCAAGAAATGCGCCGTGACATATGCAAAAGCCATCACGCCAATGGCTCTGCGGAATCGCACCAGATTGATCCGCGTGAAGTGCAACAACGGCGACACGGCAAGACCCAGAATTAAAAGCTTGAGCGCGAACTCGCCCAATTCCTCTTCCAGTTCATTTATCGGCTCTGGCCCGAGGTTATCGGTCAAGCCCGCCACAATGGTCAAAAGGCCCGGAATGAGTAGAATGAGGTATAGCACCCAGGTCGGAATTTTGCGCAGACCCGTGTTTATCCATTGTATAACCATTGCGACAATCCATTTTCATTTAATAGAAGGCACATTAACGGAATGGCTTTCTCATGCTAGCGCCCTGCACCAGCTGGATCAGAGGTCAAAAATACTTCTTGAGATCCATACCTTCATAGAGATCTGCAACCTCAGCCTCATAGCCATTGAACATCAATGTCGGGTGCCGACGATTAAACAGGCCCCCGCCAATCTTGCGCTCTGTGGCTTGCGACCACCGTGGATGGCTGACCGTTGGATTCACATTGCTGTAAAAGCCATATTCGCGGGGATTGGCCATATTCCAGCTCGTGGGGGGTTCTTGGTCCGTCAAGGTGATCCGCACGATGGATTTGATCGATTTAAAACCATATTTCCAGGGCACCACCAACCGGATGGGGGCACCGTTTTGATTGGGGATAGGCTTTCCATAAATCCCGGTGGCCATCAGCGTCAAAGGATGCAGCGCCTCGTCGAGCCGCAATCCTTCACGATAGGGCCAATCGAGGACCGGGCTGCGCAGACCCGGCATTTCATCTGGCCGGTTGGCGGTCTCAAAGGCCACATATTTGGCTCCAGACTGCACACCAACCTTATCGAGAATATCTTTCAGCTCGACCCCATTCCAAGGCACGACCATCGACCAGGCTTCAACGCAGCGGAACCGGTAGATGCGCTCCTCTTCGCTGAGGCCTTCCAGCAGCGAAGCCACCGAATAGCGCCCAGGCGCATCAACCAAACCATCCACTTCAATCTCCCAGCCAACCGTATTCAAAAGATGGGCATTGGCGGCAGGATCTTCCTTATCGGTGCCAAATTCATAGAAATTATTATAGCTGGTGATATGCTCCCAAGTATTGGGCTCTAAGGTTTCCGCCAGAGCGGGGCTGGCAATCGAAGCCATAGCCCCCACGCCCAAGGCACCTGCGATGAGTTGCCTGCGATTGAGCCAAAGCGGCTCGGGGGTGATGTCCGCGCGCGTTAACGTATTCGTCCAACGGTGTGCCATGTTGAGATCCTTTCCACTGCGAAGAATATAGCCCATTAGCCGCGCCTATCCAATACACGTCACATCACAGTTTCGCTAAGCAACTGAAACATTTTGACCGCTTGCTTCTGCCGTGACCCGGCGGCACAGTCAGGCAAAAGGAGATCACTATGAAAACTGCACTCATTACCGGCGCGGCGCGCGGGATTGGACTGGCCACCACTGACATCCTCTGCGCACAGGGCTGGCATGTGGTCATGGTAGATAGAGACGCCGATGAGCTGACAGCCCGAGCGTCTGAGCGGCTAGCCGTGACCGCGATGGTGCATGATATTTCAGATCCGGAGCAAGTGGACGCAATGGTCGCAAGCACATTGGCCGCGCGTGGGCAGATTGATGCTTTGGTCAATAACGCCGGGGTCGCAGATTTTGGTCCGATTGAGCAAACCACCTTCGAGCGATGGCGGCGGGTGATGGAAACGAATCTGGACGGGGCATTTCTGTGCACCCAGGCTGCCACCCCGGCCCTCAAGGCCAGTCGCGGCGCAGTGGTCAATATCGCGTCAATCTCTGGTTTGCGCGCCTCAACCCTGCGGGTGGCCTATGGCACGTCGAAAGCTGCGATCATTCACATGACACAACAATATGCAGCAGAGCTTGGCGAATATGGCATTCGGGTCAATTCTGTTGCGCCCGGTCCGGTGCGCACGAAGCTGGCCATGGCCGTCCACACCCAAGACATTATAGATGCGTATCACGACGCCATACCTTTGGGTCGCTATGGCAGCGAAGCGGAGATCGGTCAGGTCATCGCCTTTCTATGCTCAGATGAGGCCAGTTTTGTGACCGGGCAGAATATCTCAGTCGATGGGGGGTTTGAGAGCACGGGGATTGGTCTGCCGTCACTCCGCGGACAAACCCAGTAGAGCAGGCAGCTGCGCCATGTCGTCAAACACGAGCTCCGTGAGACCGGCAAATTTGGCAGGCGGAGTCTCGCGCGCAAATCCTATAACAGCCATGCCCGCAGCCACCGCGGCCTGAGCCCCGGTGGCGCTATCTTCAATCACCACGCAATCTTTCGGTGCCACACCCGCTTGGCTGGCGGCCAAAAGATAGACGTCCGGGGCAGGTTTGGGCGCGGCAACATCTTCGCGCGAATAGATCCGCCCGACAAAGCGAGCCGCCAAGCCACAGCGCGCCAAGGTGATTTCCATCTTGCGATGCGGCCCGTTCGAGCCAATGGCATAGGGAATGCTCTGATGGTCCAGATGGTCCAACACCGCTCCAATGCCCGGAATGGGCTCCACACTGCTGGCCAAAGCTGCAAACACCTTGTCATAGATCTGATCGGCCCAATTTTCAGGAATAGCAGCCCCCATAGCCCGCGCCTGCGCACCGGCCCCGGCAATCGTACCACCCACGAACAGGTCGGCGATCTTCGGCAGCTCAAGCGGCAAACCTCTTTCGGCCAGATCATCACGGATAAGGCGCAGTGTTAAAGGCTCACTGTCCACCACCACGCCGTCACAATCAAAAATTACCATCTTGGGGAGGCGTTCGCTCAGTGGCATAGGGTGTTCCTTTTGCAATAATACACCCCCGCGCGGTGGCTCAGGGGTGTTGGTTTTAGCTCGCTTAATGCACGACCGCGTCTTGCGGTGGCAACCGGTTGGAGCCGCTGACCCGATCCCCAACGATCAAGCCCTCACTGCCCGCCGTCACAGGCACGGTATCACCGTCAGAGACTTCGCCGGCCAAAAGCATCTCGGCCAATTGGTTTTGCAAGGCCGATTGGATCACCCGCTTCAACGGACGCGCACCAAAGACCGGATCATAACCTTCATCGGCCAACCAAGTTTTGGCGGAGGCATCAAGTTCCAAGCGGATATCCCGCGGCGCAAGACGGCTCTGCAAGAGTGCCAATTGGATATCGACAATACCATTCATATCCTGCCTATGCAGGCGATCGAAGATGATAGTCTCATCCAGACGGTTGAGGAATTCCGGGCGGAAATGCCCCCGCACAGCTTGCATCACTTCGCGCCGCACCTCTGAAGATTCCACCCCTTCCGGCAGCTCGCTCAGCACCTGCGCCCCAAGGTTTGAAGTTAGCACGATGAGGGTTTGCTTGAAATCCACGGTTCTGCCTTGGCTGTCGGTGAGCACACCATCCTCTAAAACCTGCAACAGAATGTTAAACACATCCGGATGCGCCTTCTCAACTTCATCAAACAAGACAACTTGATAGGGCCGTCGGCGCACAGCTTCGGTCAAAACACCCCCTTCATCATAGCCAACATAGCCAGGAGGCGCGCCGATCAACCGCGACACGCTGTGTTTTTCCATAAATTCTGACATATCAATCCGAACCATGGCGGAGTCGTCATCAAACAAGAAATTCGCCACGGCCTTGGTCAATTCGGTCTTGCCCACACCAGTGGGACCTAAAAACAGAAAGCTGCCCAGAGGCCGGCTTTCATCATTGAGCCCAGCCCGCGCCCGGCGCACCGCATTGGACACCGCTTTAACAGCGGCCGATTGACCAATGACCCGCGCATGCAGCTCCTCTTCCATACGCAGCAATTTATCACGCTCACCTTCCAGCATCCGCGAGGTCGGAATCCCGGTCCAGCGCTCGACCACTCCGGCGATTTGATCCGGGCGCACGGCCTCCTCAACCATATGACCATCTGACGCTTCCGCATCTGCCAGGCTTTTTTCCAATCCGGGAATCACCCCGTAAGACAGCTCGCCGGCTTTGCCGAGATTGCCCTCGCGTTTGGCGATATCCAAATCAGCCCGAGCCCGGTCTAGCTGCTCTTTGATTTCGCGCGCTGAGGCCAGTTTATCCCGCTCTGCCTGCCATTGCGCGTTCAGCTCGCTGGACCGCTCTTGCAGATCGGCCAATGATTTTTCCAAAGCAGTAAGTCGAGTTTTCGACGCGGCATCATCTTCCAGCTTAAGCGCTTCGACCTCAATTTGTTTTTGCAAAATATCACGGTCGAGCGCATCCAGCTCCTCTGGTTTGCTGTCCACCTGCATCCGCAAGCGACTGGCCGCCTCATCCATGAGGTCGATTGCCTTATCGGGCAAGAAACGATCTGTGATATAGCGATTGGACAGGGTCGCCGCCGCCACAAGTGCCGCATCGGCTATGCGTACACCATGGTGTAGCTCATATTTTTCCTTGATCCCGCGCAAGATCGAGATGGTATCGGTCACGCTCGGCTCTTCGACTTGAACCGGTTGAAAGCGCCGCGCCAGAGCCGCATCTTTTTCAACATATTTTCGGTATTCATCCAATGTGGTCGCCCCGATGCAGTGCAATTCACCACGGGCCAGAGCCGGCTTGATCAAATTGGCCGCATCCATAGCGCCATCGCTTTTGCCCGCGCCCACAAGCGTGTGCATCTCATCAATAAACAATAGGATTTCACCTGCGGCAGATGTCACCTCATTCAAAACCGCCTTGAGACGCTCTTCAAATTCCCCGCGATATTTCGCCCCGGCGATCAAAGCGCCCATGTCCAAAGCCAAGAGCCGCTTATTGCGCAGGCTTTCGGGCACATCACCATTGACAATACGCAACGCCATGCCCTCGGCAATCGCCGTTTTCCCCACACCCGGCTCACCGATCAGCACAGGGTTATTCTTGGTGCGCCGCGATAAAACCTGCATGGCACGGCGGATTTCTTCATCTCGACCGATGATCGGATCAATCTTCCCCTCCCGCGCCCGTGCGGTCAAATCTTGGGCATATTTCTTCAGGGCCTCATAGCTGTCCTCAGCGCTGGCTGAATCGGCCGTGCGGCCCAGGCGGATATCTTCAATGGCACCATTGAGCTTTTGCGCAGTTACTGCGCCGGCGTCGAGGGCCTCCTTCGCTTTGGATTTCACCATGCACAGCGCCATCAAAATACGCTCTACAGGCACAAAACTGTCGCCTGCCTTTTGCGCCAGTTTTTCCGCCTCGGTCAGCACCTTGCCAGTGGTGCTGTCAACATAGACCTGCGCATCACCTGTGACCTTGGCAATTTTGGACAAAGTCAGATCCAAATGTTCGCCGATGCGCGACGGAACGCCACCGGATCTTGCGATCAAATTGCTCGCCAGCCCCTCTTTGTCGTCCAAAAACGCTTTGAGCAAATGCTCCGGCCCCAGGCGGGCGTGATCTTCTCTTTGTGCGATGGTTTGGGCCGCCTGAATAAAACCGCGCGACCGTTCGGTGAATTTATCTAAATTCATCGTCTCTCTCCTTGGTAAGCGTCGCGGATCTTATGCTGCCCGACTTCGGCACAGCCCATATGCGACCTTAACTGTTATTTGGGAATGGTCCATTGCCTCGGCAAGTGCTGCGCCTGCATAAACTGAGATTTTTGACAATAAATCGCGAATTGTGACCCTTGGCATAGACAGCTCCGATTGCAACGGATAACTCACGCCCAACCCGAAAACTCTGGAGGCCCCCATGACTCATGACAAATTAATTATGGCGATGGATATGCCAAATGCCATTGAGGCCTTGAAAATGGCCGAGCGTCTGGGGGATGCGGTGACCTTCTACAAAATCGGCCTGGGCATGCTGACCAGCGGTGGTTTGGCTCTGGCCAATGAGTTGAAGGCGGAAATGGGCAAGCGTATTTTTCTCGATATGAAGTTATTCGATATCGGTGCCACCGTTGAACATGCGGTGCGCGGTATCGCGAAATTTGACCTCGATTTCCTGACCGTCCACGGCGACCCCTATGTTGTGCGCGCCGCCAAAGAGGGCGCGGCAGGCAAGGATTTGAAAATTCTGGCGGTGACGATTCTCACGTCGCTGGATCGCACAGATCTCGACAGCGCTTTGATCAAACCCGGCGATATTGCCGATTTGGTGTCAGAGCGCGCAGGCAAGGCTTTTGACGCTGGCGCAGACGGGGTGATTGCCAGCCCGCAGGAGGCCGCTGTAATTCGCGCACTTCCCGAGGCCTCAGGTAAGTTGATCGTCACCCCCGGTGTGCGCCCCACGGGTGCCGATTTGGGCGACCAAAAACGCATCGCCACACCGGCACAGGCTATTGCCAATGGTGCCGATCATGTGGTCGTGGGCAGGCCCATTTGGACCGCCCCTTCCCCGCGCGATGCGGCGCTTTCTATCTTGGCTGAACTGGCCAGCCCACAGGCTCAACGCCTGAACGCTTAATCATTGATATCACCATCAAAGGTTTTGACCTGCCCCTTGGGCAGCGAAAAAAGCTTGCGTAGGACCAAAGTGGCAATCAGCGAGATCACAGCGAACATCAAAACCGATAAGGGGGCACCTATGACGCCAGCGCCGCCCAATGCCATCACCAGCGCAACACAGCCAGCGCCAATGGCCATGCCCAAAAAGACGAAGGCCGGTACGATGATTTCAAGACAAGCCAAGGCCAAAGCCAAAATCGCCCAAGCCCACCAGGTCGCATGGAGTGTCTGAAGCATTACTTAGACCCTTTCAGCATTTTGAAGGCATCTGCGAAAGCATCCATCGCATTGGAGGGCACCAAGATGGTTTGCTTGCCCTCGCCGCCGCCTAAGGCGGTCAAGGCTTCAACCTGTTTGAGCGCCACTTGATATTGCGCCGCTTCTATGCCATTTTTGGCAATCGCGCGTGCCACAACGCCCGTGGCATAGGCTTCAGCATCCGCTTGCACGCGGCGCGCTTTGGCCGCTTGCTCTGCCGAATAGAGCTCGGCGTCAGCATTGAGTTCCACAGCCCGCTTGATGCCCTCTGCCTCGGTCACCTGCGCCCGGCGCGCCCGCTCGGCATTGAGCTGTTGCAGCATGGCATCTTGCGTGGCCCGATCCAGGTTGACATCCAATAATTCGGCCCGTGTCACCTCAACGCCCCAGTCATCCACCGCGACCTCAATTGACGTTTTGATCGCGTTGATAAGCTCTGAGCGATTCGATTGCACCTCATCCAATTCCATCTGGCCAATTTCCGCCCGCACGATCCCGGCAACAGTGGTAGAGATCGCTGCATCCACATCGCGAATCCGGTACACTGTTTTTGCCGGTTCGGTAATCCGATAGAAAACGGAGGTATCGACTTTCACCAAAACATTATCGCTGGTGATGGCGTCTTGGCTGTTGGTTGGCAATTGCCGCTCAAGAACCGAGACCCGGTGCCGGACCCGGTCCAGAAACGGCACAATGAAATTTAGCCCAGGGCCCAAAACCGATTTGAGGCGGCCAAACCGTTCCACCACAAACTTCTCAGATTGTGGCACGATGCGCACACCTTTAAATAGGACGAGCAAGACAATTATGGCCAAGGCGATGATAAAGCCATTTTGTCCCAACTCACTTAAAGTCGCTTCAAAATTCATCAATTTTCTCCTCATCAGTCATGATACATATAGGGCTTAATTTGCAAAATGAAATCTTCTATCTGAGCAGAAGCTCGGCTTGCGCGTGGACGCAGCCGCGCTTCCGCGTTAGCCTGCGCCCATGCCTGCATTTTGCCGCGATTGTTTGACCACCTTTGAGACCGCCCCGCGCCGATGTACGAGTTGCGGGCGACCACGCATAGCCTCCCATCCAGAGCTGTTCTCCCTCTCCATCGCCCATATGGATTGCGATGCCTTCTATGCCTCCGTCGAAAAGCGCGACAATCCAGAACTGGCCAGCAAACCTGTCATCATTGGCGGCGGTCGGCGCGGGGTGGTCAGCACGGCTTGCTATGTGGCCCGCGTGCGCGGTGTAAAATCTGCGATGCCTATGTTTCAGGCGCTAAAGCTCTGCCCCGAAGCGGTGGTCGTGCGGCCGCGTATGGAGGAATATGTCAAAGCCAGCGCGGCCATCCGAAAAATGATGCAAGAGCTCACCCCGGCCATTGAACCATTGTCGCTGGATGAAGCCTTCCTGGACATGACCGGCACCACAGCGCTGCATGGAGCGCCGCCCGCAGTGATGTTGACCCGTTTGGTGAAGCGTATGAAGGAGGAATTGGGCCTGACCGGCTCGATTGGTCTGTCGCACAATAAATTTCTCGCGAAAGTGGCCAGTGATCTCGACAAACCGCGGGGATTCTCGGTGATCGGGAAGGCAGAAACCCATCAATTTCTCAAAGATAAACCCATCGGCCTGATTTGGGGCGTGGGATCCGTGGCACAGGGTGCCTTAGAAAAAGCCGGTATCCGCACATTTGCGGATCTATTGCGTTGGGAACGGCACGACCTGACCGCACGCTTCGGATCCATGGGTGAACGATTGTGGCACCTGGCCCGCGGCGAGGACCGGCGGCGCGTCTCGGCCCATGCACCTGTGAAAAGCATCTCAAATGAAACGACATTCTTTGAGGATACCTCTGATGCAGACGTGCTTGACGGCCATATCTGGCGCCTGGCGGAAAAGGTCAGTGACCGTGCCAAAGCGCGGGATTTGGCGGGGCGTGTTGTGACGCTGAAGCTCAAGCGCAAAGATCACAGCGCTTTGTCGCGGCGCGTGTCATTGCGTGAGGCAACGCAGATCGCCGATCGAATCTATCGCAAGGCGCGAGAATTGTTTGATCAATCCGGCCCACAGGGCCCTTATCGCTTGATTGGCGTCGGATTGTCAGATTTGGTGCGCGCCGACGAAAGCGATTTGACCGACGATCTGCTGGACCCCGAGGCAAGCACCCGCGCCAAGGCAGAACGGGCAACAGATTCTATTCGGGCAAAATTCGGCAATGATGCCATCGTAAAAGGGCGGTCGTTGCGCTAGGGCGTCACTGAGCCGCGAGCTCTTGCCCCGATTGCCCCAGTCCCGCAATCTGCGCAATGACTCCGGCCAGGCGACGACGGAAAGCATTGAACTCAGCATTCGGCTGGATCCGTGCTTCATCCATATAAAGGCTGCGATCAATTTCGATCTGCACCGCATGTTGCCCCATCTGCGGCTTGCCATAGCGCCGGCTGATAAAAGCGCCCGCAAAGGGCGTGTTTCGCGCCACCCGAAATCCAGCCTCCACAAAAGCACCGTGGATCTGGGACATCAGCACCTCATCGGCAGCCGCTCCAAAGCGATCACCCAACACGATCTGCGGTGCCGAGCCCTCAAGCGGTCCGCGGTCAACGGCAGAATGGGGCATGGAATGACAATCAATCAATATGGCTTGACCAAACTGCGCGCGGGTCTGATCCAAAAGCGCGCTCAACTGATGGTGATATGGCCACCAAATGCGGTCAATACGCTCTTGCGCCGCCGCACGGCTGATCTTCCCGCGATAAATCGGAGTGCCAATTGCCACGACCCGCGGCACAACCCCAAGACCAGAGGCGATCCGTGCATTCACGCCAAGGCTTTTGACCCCCTCAATCACCGCAGGATCCAACTCATCGCAGGCACGGTTGAGATCCACATAAGCCCGCGGCGCATTGGCAACCAAGAGCGGCGCGCCA
>Ga0228619_1000822_pt1 | contig 13870 bp, 6 predicted proteins | sample 22DmetaG_FD_190065 | JGI IMG/M metagenome (GOLD analysis project Ga0228619, IMG submission 190065) | Seawater microbial communities from Monterey Bay, California, United States - 22D | ecosystem: Environmental > Aquatic > Marine > Coastal | place: USA: California | collected 2016-10-12 | reverse complement strand
CAATATGGGCTGCTACAATTTGAGTTTTATGCTCTCTAACATTGTTTACTGCAGTCTCCTTAATCCTTTCATGAAAAGAATGTGTATCATCATGAAGGTACATCAATAGCTCATGACCTTGATGTACTATAGGTTCTCCATTTCTGTAAAGCTTTGCTATTACTGGAACTTTACCAATCTCATTAATAGTAGGTAGCGATAAATCTTTTTCTTTACCTTCCTCTTTTATTATCAATGCTTTAAACTTGTTGTACTCTGGTATATTTCCAGAATTTATAATGTCTTTATCAACCTCATAAACAACATCAATATCTTCAACACTCATCATCCAGTTCTCTAAGAAATCTGTTAAAGCCTTGTTAGCATCACTGTCTTCACCATAATTATCTGCAGACTTCCAAGCTAAAGCTGTTTCTTTTGTAAGCTTTACAACCCCATCTTCTTCATCAGATTCTCTTAGTTCATCAGCTACTTTTATCTCAGCATCAGTAGGATCTTCTGCAGGTGCAGGTTGTTTTTTAGGGTCTTTATTTTTCTTAGCATTTCTCCTAGCTTTAAGCTTATCTACAGCAGGAGTTGCAGTTCCATTTTCTTTTTGAGCCTTATAAGCCTCTACAACAGCTTTGTCATTTTCACTTAGAGTTGTAGGGTCAGCTTCATACTTTTTTAAAAGCTCATCAAGCTTACTTGCTGAAGCTGCTTCATACTCAGCATCTTCTCTTATAGTTTGCTCATCTATATCTGGATCTTCTTCTGCTTTCTTTTTTTGTTGTGATTTAGCAACTCTTTCTGTGAAAGCTTTTTCACCTTTCTCAGTAGATGCATGGTTAAGTTCTTCTGCTGTAATTTCGGCAAACACAGCGTTTACTTCAGCGTCTTTTTTTAGTTTTTCTAATTTTTCATAAGAACTAAGCTGTTCTAAGCTTTCTTTAAAATCCTTTTTTATATCAGCCTCTTTTTGCTTATTGTTTATTTCACCTTCAAATGTAACGTCAATTGTCCCTCCGTCATCAAGGCTAAACGTAACGTTTTCTATGTCTGAGTTAGTAGATTTTATCCTAGGGATAATAGAGGTTTCTATCTCTTTCATTAAATTAGAAGAGACTTCAGCTTGCTCTTGCTCATTAATTTCAACAGCTTTATTTATGTTCTCTTGCTTTATAGTGTTTGTAAACAGCTCAGAAACATTAGCTTTGTCAGAATGCTTTAACCAAAGTTTTTCAAACTCAGCAAGCCTTTCTAATTTTTGTTGAGCTTGTTTTTGGAAATCTTCAGGTAAGTTTGCCATCTGCTCTTCTGTAGCATTTCCTGCAGCTAATTCTTTTAAAGAGTTTTCTAATTGCTCAGTAGTACCCATTGTAAAGTTTCTACTAGCAATACCAGCAAAGTCCATATCAGCTATTAACTCAGCATCTGCAGTCCTTCCCTTTTTGTTTAGCAAGTCTTTTGTAGCTGTAACCTCTTTAGACTTCTTCATTAAAGAAGACAATAGCTCTTCATTTTCTTTAATTAAAGCTTGTTGATTTTTATATCTAGTATTGTGACGCTCTACTGCTTTTTTACCCAAGTTACCAGTAGTAGCTTCAGACAGTATTCTTTGAGGTCCACCACCAAAGAATCCCATCATACCTTCTAGTAGTGCTTGGTCAGATGTAGCAAAGCTTAAAGCTCTTTCTAATGCACCAGAAGGCACATTGCTGACATCCATACCGGCTTTAACTTTAGCTCCAAATTGAGCTTCCATTTGTATTACATTCTGAGCAATTTCTTCTGCAGCTTCTTTACCGCCTTGCAATATTAAATTGTCCGCGTTAGGTGCAACTAAACTTTTACCAAAATCTTTAAACCTATTTTTAAATCCTCTTTCTTTTATAATGTTTTTTATAGAGCCAAAACCTTTTGTCATTCCATACAAAGAAAAAGCATCAGACAATATCATTGCTCTGTTGTTCAATAACATCTCATTAGCTGCTTCTCCTGCTATTTCTTTTGCTTTTGCATCTGTAAGCTTGCCTTCCTGAATTAAAGGCGCTAAATCCTTTAGCGTGTTCTCATAAGTCTCAATACCCATAACCTTACCTTCAGCATAGTTTTGCACTACACCAGAAGCTAAAGCATTTGTTACTTTACCTGCAATTCCAGAACCTTTACTCATTAAATCTACAAGCTTACTAACTCTTAAAGCTTTCATCCCAAGACCAACGCCTTTAGCTATAGCTCCACCAGGAAGACCAAAACCAACAGCACTATCAAGAATGCCTTGTATTGACCCCCAGTAGAAAGCAGGATCATCCCAATCAAATGTGTCTCCTGGGTCTTCTCTGTGAATAGGTAAATACTCATCAATAGCTTCTTTACCTTTTCCTGCAGCTTCTGCTAGCCAGTTCTTTTCCCAAGTATCTAAACCTTGTATAGACTTAACATGGTTGTCAAAATCCAACAAATAAGATGCTGACTCTGCAGCAGTAAGAAGACCTTTTCCTACTCCTCCAAATGCAGCATTAGCAGCTTGAGCCCAACCACTTTGGTTTTGAGCTCTAATCTTATCAATATTTTGTTCAAATATATTGACTTTATTTATGTCCATGTAATCTTTGTAGGACTCTGTATCAACGCCTCTAGCACTAGGAAGGTCTCCTAATGTCATTTGCTGAACCCTCTTGTTGTCTACAAAAGGATTTCCTGTCATCTTATAGTCAAGATTTAATCCCTTGTCTTTTAAGGACGTTTTCTTTTCTTTGTTGTCATTTTTAGCCATTATCTTGCCCCTCCTAGTTTTAATGCTTCAAATTTGTTTTGGAAATAATAAGGAGCATCTCCTTCTCCATCTGATATTGAATTAACAATTTCGCTTGGAACTTGCAATCCTTTATGTTGATAAAGCTCATACACGTCCGCATGTGTCATAGTGCTTTTTGGCCTCCCTTTTAATTGGTAAGAAAGCAACAATCCTTTGTCAGTTTTTTGTAAGTTTGACCACTCAGTATCTCTAAGTAAAGGCATTTTAGGTGCTAATACATCATTCATATTAACCTCTGGGTCATCAACAGCAGTTACATCAAAGTACATTATTTTGTTTTTTAGGTCTTCTTTTATTTCTTTTCCTCCTATAAAATTTCCAAAAGCACCCAGTACTTGCTCTGCAGTGTTTTCAAGATTAGGATTTTTTCCAACCCCAGTAAGCTCAATATCAATCTCTTCATATTCACCATTAGCCTCTGTTGAAACAGTCATTGATGGCTTTGAATATTTTCCATTGTCATTAATCCTCATGAATTTTAACTTAGGGTCAGCTTTCATTTTATTAAATAGTGCATCTTGCTCACTTTCTTCAACCCCAGGTATTTTAAAGTTCTGAGCATTAAGACTTGTTTTTAAGTTTCCTTCAGCAGCATTTCTTAACGGTTCAGCACTAAAAGGCATGTTGTATCTCTTTTGCTCATAAATTTCTCCTTTCTCAAGGTAGTCATCTTGCCTCTCAAGAATATCATTATAATCTAAACCTAAAGACTCTGCAAATATTTCTCTAGACATATCGTCAATATTATCTTTACTAAGACCATTGTCATCTTTAACACCTTTTTCTATGAAAGCAACTTGCTCATCATAGCTCATCTCATCAACATCAGTAGTATTAAGTCCTGGCAAAGTCATGTTGAGCCCTAAAATTGAATATGTATCTCTAACTCTTTCTGCTACAGCTTTAACTTGTTCTGCTTGCTTTGGGTTAATTTTCCCGTCTTTGCTTTTTAACATTTCAGCAAAACCCATATTTGTAACCGCTTGCTCTTTTGGAGATAAAGTTTTATTAAATTCTCTTTTAGCATCATTTAAAGACGTTCTTGCTACTGCAGCTCCGTACTTATCTCCTTTGTTGTTTAAGTCATCTATATGGTCCAAAGTATCATCTACATCTTTTCCAATATTAAATGGTTTTGTATACCCTGTGTTTTGAGCTATTTTAACGTTTTCTTTTTCTTTTTGCAACCTTCCATATTCAGTGTTAAAAGCTTGATCTTTATTTGTTGTTGTAGTCATAAACATTTTTTCTGACCCAACACCTAGCATTTGTTTTAACATCCACTGAGTCTCTGTTATTGGCTTTCCTGTCTCAGGATTAGTCTCAACAGCACCCCTGTCAAGGCTCATATTATAAAGATTGCTAGCCTGTTGTCCGGGAAGACTTCTCATAAACAGTTCAAAACCTCCTTGTGCAGCCCCTAAAATCTTTTCATCCGTAACACCTTTCCACCCATTTTTATAAGCTGTTTCTCCCAAGAATTTTAGGTTTTCTCTTCCGTCTGCAGAAAGGTTATTAAACATTGGCTCTATAGCTGTTCTAAGGTCAGTACCAGGAGTTATATTGGGGTTTATACTTAGTCCTGCGAGACCTCCGCCGCTACCTGGGCGTGCGTACTCAATCTCTGCTGCATCATCTTTATAAGTTTGTTCCGCGTAATGTGTTTTGTTCTTTATAGCGGCAGCTTTATTTTTCTGCCTAGCCCTATGATCTGCCAAACCTTTAGCTACAATCTTCAGTCCTTCGTCATTCTTAAAATCTCTAACAAAATTCTTGTACTTCATTATTGCCTCTGAAGAACCTAAGTCTTCATTCATCATACTGTCAAGAAACTCATTACGAGCTTTTACTTTTTGTTTAGCATAAGCAGTGTCATCAGCTCCAAAAGCCTCTATATCCTCATCTCTGAAGATATTCATTTGCTCAGCAGTAGTATCATACTTCTTTTGCTTTCCTGCAAGACCTCTCATTAAAAGGTCTGCAGGCAGTTTCTTAGCCACAAATTGAGATTGGTAGCCACTTCTTACTGGGTTATAAAATCTATTTACTCTAGCCATCGTTTCTCATTTGATTTGTTGCAAATTGTATCATCATTTCATCTGTCTCAGGATTTTTTCCCCATTTATAATTTGGAAAGCTAGCATTAATAGCTCCTAAAACTTGTTTATTATAGCGGTCATTTTCTGCAAAAAGAGATTTATCCTTGGTGTAACCTTGTGCAACGTTAGCAAGATCCGCAAGACCAGTACCTCTAAATTTATCAGCAGCAGCAGCATTTTGTTCATTAGCAATTATTTCTCTATTTCTGATATCAGTATTAGTCTGATCAGCTTGATTTCTAATTCTTGTATTCATGCTCTCCTCTTGTAAATACGATTGTAAATCTCCTCTTATTTTTCCTTCTGTTAACGCAGAGTTTGCAGCAGCCATTCTAGATAGTGCAGCTCCAGAACTACCAGAACCTCTTGCATTTTCTCTAGCTATACTTCTAGCAACAGCAGTGTCTCTACCAGCTAAATCTCTTTGCTTTTGTAATGATATTGTTTGTGGTGTAACTTTTTCAAACTCTGTATTTGCAGGTCCTTTAGCTCCCATTACTAAGTTTGCCATTGCTGGTAAACCAGACGCTATTGCTCCAATTTCAGGTGCTCCAAATTTATTCTTTTTCTTAGGGTCAATTTTTGGCAAATCAAGAGCCTTGTTGTTTGGTCCTTGAACATAATTATCTGCAGTAAAATCAATATCTGCAACAGATTTATTTCTAGGGCTTTCAACATAGTTGTCTCCAGCAAAATAAAGACTTGAATTGTCAGTTTCATCCATTAACTCTAAGCCACCTGCATAACCAGGTATTACCAGATTTGCATCATCAACCTCGTCCATTAACATTAGTTCGCCAGAATATTTAGGTAATTTTGCATTATCAACTTCATCCATTAATTTTAATCCTCCTGCATATTCACCACCATTGTCATACATCTTTTTCTTCTTCTTATAGCCTCCGTAAGCCATAATGTTTTCCTCCATCATTTTCCTGTCAGCAGCTTCAGCTTCCATTCTAGATGCCTCGTTTAAAGTTATAAGCTTCTGGAACTCTTTCTTTAAAGCTCTAGTAGTTGCAGGGTCATCTTTGCGGTCATATTTCTTTTCTATTTTCTTTGCAAGTTCAGCAAAAGTTTTTCCGGTATCACCTAGAGTTAACTTGTCAGAAAATATATAATCTTCAACTCTTGTTTCACCAGCTTCTACTTCAGTATCATCACCCAAAGGTATTCCACCGTTTTCATGTTTATTGCCTTCGTAATGGTTAATATTTAAATCTCCATTACCTTCAGGCATTGCTGGCATTTGCTCCATAGAGCCACCATGTTCCATCATCCTTTTAATTCCACTATCATCATAAGCACCTTGTGATGCTTCCATTCTTTTTCTGTGAGCTTCATTTGCAGACTTTGCACCTAAATGAGATGCAATACCACCACCTATAGCTCCAACTCCAGCACCAATAGCCATCCCCATAGGACCTCCAATAGCACCAAGTCCTGCACCAGTTGCAGCTCCTTCTAGAGCTCCTCCAGCAGTAGCTCCGCCAACATGCTCAAAGCCTCTATCTCCTTGGAAAGCATTATCTATTGCCATTCCTCCTAAAGCAGAAGCGCCTTGTATACCTGCAGATATCAAACCTGCTTTTAAGTTAGGGTTCATACCAGCGCCTGCTCCACCAGCAGCACCATCAAGGGAAACTCCAGTGTCTGTACTAAAGCTTTTATCCATGCCTTTTCCAAATCCGCCAGCTTTTCTGCCAAACGCAAATCCGCCACCAGCATATTGCTTGCGCTCTTCTTCTTGCAAGAAGGCTATCATTTCACTTAAGTTTGGGGACATATCAGGAAGAGACTTTTCACTTTTCTTCTTATCTAAGTTCTTGGTTTTCTTTGATTTAGACATAATATGTTTTGTTATTGTTGTTTATCTATAAACAAAAATACCACTTAATAAACTCTTAGACAAGCATTTTGCCTTTAAGTTTGTTAAGTGGTACATTTTACTTTGTAATTTAATTTATTATTTATCGCTAGGAGTATAACTAAATATTAGGTCATGTAATACCTGTCTTTTGTTATCATTGTTCTGAAACCTTAACTCTAGGAATGTCCATGGATTACGTATTCTAGACTTACCATCTCTTTTATCTCTAGGTATTGCTATCTTCCATCCACGCATTCTCCTGCCAACATTATCTCCAATTGTCAAATCTACAACTCCTGTGTCTTGATATTCATTGTAAACTCTCATATCTCTAAATGTTTCAAGATATAAATCCTTACCTATCTCATCATAAAGCTCAGCTTTGTAGTCAAGATTATTGAAAATCTTTGTTCTATGGTCCTGATCATTTAACACTGTTATAAGTTTAGAATCATAATAGTTTCCGTAGAACTCTCCCCAATTTCCTTTATTGTGTTCATAGACCTCATTAGGTGCAAAAGGATTAGCTGAAAGCATTCTTCTTCCATACTGCAAATAAAGCTTTGGCTTATAATCATGAAAAGACTCAAAGGCTCCTATTTCTTCATTGTAGCTTATTGTAAATCCGTGAACATAATTCTCTAATAGCTCAACCTGAGATATTGTCTCTATTATTGCTCCAGCGTCTAAGTCAGATATTCTAAAAGGCTCTTTCACTAAATAGTACTTACCTTTATCATCAGCTATTACTTCTCCTTCAGAATAACCGTCTGTAGCAACGTTTGTCAAGTATCTTAAAGGTTTATGGCTTAAAAACGTAAAGAGAGCTCTATTGCCTTTTAAATCAGGAATAGAGTGAACTCCTACAGGGTTTTCTCCAATACCACCAAGAATAGTCTTATCTGCACCTAAAATATTGTTAGATACTTCATTTTCAAGAAAAGTACTCATTCCTTTTAAATCAGAAAGAGGACTAACACCCTGTCCGGAATAGCTGTATATCTTGTTTAGTCTTGCATCATAATGGAATATAGCCCTATCTGAAGCCGTAACAGAAAACTGATGAACAGTTCCTGTAGCTGTAGATATATATCTATAATCAGGAAATACCCCACCTTGACCAAGGACTAATTGTTGTCCAGAGTCATCTGTAATTGTAGACCTTTCATTTATAGATGCAGAACCAAATGCTTTGTCTTGATAGAAATACAATTGGTCTCTAAAGTTTATAATCCTGTTAATTGGCCCATAAACACCATTTACTTCAGTTTTATTTGCTGTCTTAAATATTTTCCAGCTATCTATTAATTCTCCGTCAAGTTTTGTTTCAGATGCCCACAATTGATGAGGATGCTCTTCTATAGTTTCTATTAAGAAATCTTTAGCAAAGAACTTTTCAGAAACATTGTTTTCTTGACTCCACACAAAATTATATGTAGGAGCAAAGAACTCTTGGCTATCTGGATCCAAACTATTTCTTCCTGAAGCGTAAGTCACTCCTGCTCTATAGTCAGTATTAATTGGAGTCTCTACAGGGCACACAATACCTATTCCAATCTTATCTGTTTCCGGAGAATCATACTGACTATTAAAAGGATCATTTGTTGGATTCCAGTATTGATGCATTGTTTCAGCATCATAATAGTTCACAAATACATCTCCACCATAAACCTCAGAAGATATTAAAGAAGGTGTTGCCTCTCCAACAACCTGATAATGGTTTGTTGATATATACTGGTTAACACTCTTATCTTCAAATGTGTCTCCCCCATATTGGTTGTCAACATATCTTGAGTACGCTACTTCTTTAAATGCAACAGGCGTAAATGATTTATCATTACTGAAAATAAGAAAGTTGTATTGCGTGTTTGGGCCTCCAAGCCAATTAGTTGTATTAGCTGGGCCTGAATTATGAGCTATTGTTGGACTTTGGCTCATTATCATAGCAAGCTTAGGATTACCCATGCCCATTGGAGTGTTGTTGTCTTCATCACAATAAGAAGAGTTTCTTAGTGCAAAGTTGGTGCCTATTGTTGGTAAGCTTACTCCGGCAATCAAACTTGTGTTTGAAGGCATGTACTCTCCCCTACCTAATGAAGAAGCATTACTTATTTGATATATTTCTTGACTATCAGTTGTTGGTATGAAGTCAAGCATTTTGTATTCAAACAAATACTTATCTTCACTATTATTTTCTAGAAATATATGAGGAAATGAGTAGTAGTACCCGTAGGTCTTTAAGAAGTCCCCTTCTTTAAAGTCATCAATATAATGTCTGCCTAGTGGTGATTCAAGGTAGCTTAAAGTATTCCCGTGGGAAGTTACAGGTCCTGGCTTATCATTTAAATGTATAGAGTTTGTTACTTCTTGCCCGTTAATATTTACATTGTGTACAACTGTTGGGCCGCTATCTGACGCGTTGTTTATTAAATCGCCATCTCCATTACTTGATTTAAAGAACATTTGCATACCAGTACCAACTTTTGTTCGCTCCTCTTTGGTTCTTTGCACTCTAACAATAGAGTATCCAGATATAATATTTTTGATACTACTTATATCTACGTCAAACTCAATCCCTAAAGAGTACATATAAGGAACAGTCCCTATCAATGTTTGTATAGGGTATCCGTCTATAGGCTCTGGAAATCTAATATCTCCAATCCATTTGGCAAAAGATATTCCACCTTTTGTGTTATAAAACACTATAGCAAATCTATATGTTTCACCTCTTGCATAACCTCTAGAATAAGCGTGATGAGCTGGAGCTGCCATATTCTTTAATTGGCCTGCCCTGTCTGCTGTTTGTGCAGTGCCGTCTTCATTAATAGTTCCAATGTCTAAATCTCCAAACCCACTTGTAGCTCTATCAACCTCTACATGGTCAGGAGAGTATGTAACTCCTAGTCTGAAGTTTGAAGGTTGATCTCTTGTGACAAATTTATATGATATGTTAGGCCCTGACCCTCCATAGGTAACTCCGTCTGCTTGATATTTATATTGCAAGCTAGTGCTCCAGTTCGCGTTCTGTTCTTTGTTGTAAGGGTTTATAGCGTTGTGCTCAAAAGGAACATTGGCATAATTTGGACTTGGACCCAATAAAGACACGTCTCCTTCTATATCGTCTTTTAGTAAAGCTGTTTTAGAACTATTAAACCTATAAACTCTAGCATCAAACACGCTATCATCTAAATCAAACTGTAGTGTTTTTGTATTTGCAGCTATAAGCTTATTATCTTTAACTTCAATATCTTTTGCTACATCAAATCCTGAAGACAAAACATTAAACTCTACCAAAGGAATTTGTATTGCCTCAGATATAGAAGTTGCAGTAACTTCAATTTCACCTGTTTCAGGAACCTCTTCTTCATCAAACTTATATACTGTAGGAACATTTTCTGAACTGTATATAACAATGTAATGTTGTATTACTTTAAAATCAGTATCTATGCCTTTTATGGTGTATGTAAGAGATCTTGTAAGCTCTCCTGCTCCATCACCTTCAAAGGAGCCAAAGCTTCCGCTATAAGCATTAGAAAGTGGCAATGGGTATAACGCACTGTTAGGTGCAAATTTAGTTTCAACACCGCCTTCTTTATCTAGTAATCTATAAGTTACTTGAACCATAGCTCCAGCAGGAAGACTACCACTGCCAATACTTTGTATTACTGGCTGTGTTAGCTTTGCATTAGGTCTTAAATCTATATTGTCTGGGTCAAGGTTTATTAAGTCTGGGTCAGCAGTATTTACAGACCTTACAGAGTTGTAATTATCAGTCCAGTAAACTCTTTGCATTTCTTCATTCTCAAACCTGCCTATAACTCTTCCTACTCTGTATTGTGTAGACAAACTTAATACGTTGTTGTATATTAAATGAGTATCAACATCTAGCTCCCCAGAAGATGTAAGCCCAATAACCTCATCAGTCCTCTCATCATACTTTAGTTTCCATATTTGACTTACCGTTCCATTAGGAGTTGTTCCTGTCTGGTTAGTTGTAAATATTATTATTGTATCAACAATAGAGCCCCAGCCTACAACTTGCAATCCGTATTGAGCAGGTATTGTTTCATTTTCTAGCTCCATTTCTGGAACATTTGGAATAGTAAAAGAAAGCTTGTTTCCTTTTTCTGTTTCAAGAACTCCTGCAGAAGAACCTGCCTCACTAGTAACTCTGTAATTAGTTGCAGAGTAGTAGTTGTTAGGTCCAGCTTTACTAAGAGCACTATCCTGGTTCATACCTTTGAAATATCCTTTTCTTGCTTTCATGTGTTGGCTATTTTAAGACGTGTGAAAAAATGTATTTTCGTCACTTGCAGTGCTTCCTGAGTTTGATCTTGTATCTCTAGAGTTGTGAACAATTCTTTGTTCTCTTTCTCCAACAGATGCAAAACCAGAAGCGTGATGATTAATCTTTGGTATTAGTCTTACCCAGTTGTTTTTAATAGACTCCATCATATCCGGAGACACATTAAGACCTCTGTTCTGAGCAGCACCTATATACCAGTCTCTATCTTGTTCTAATTTGCTATAAACTCCTGAAGGCATCTTGCCTTTCATCATGCTTATAAATCCTAGTTTCATTTTTATATGAGCTGCAACAGCCATTTGGTATTTAATATCATCTGGAATTAACGGGAATCCATTAGAATCTGTAGGTATTCTCATGTAAGCCATAGACACAATTCCTGTTTCAAAGTTTGTTGTAATAAAATTATTGTTTACCTTGTAGGTTAAATCTGACTCACAATTATAGTCTTTAGAGTTGTTGCAATATGAATGATGAAAAGCATTTGTAGAGTATCTCATAGCTGTATATGAAACATCTTTATCACATTTGTCTTCATCAAGCTCACCATTTTCAGAACCTCTGCAAGTGATTATTTGATGTAAATCACAAGGTAATTGAGCTCTGTAGTTTTCTATTTCAAGAACTGCAGGCTCACCATCTAACAACTGTATTGGCCTGCCAATAAGTTCTAAAGCTTCACCAGCCCATTCCATAGAGTCAGAAACATTAAGGTTTTCACCCATTCCCATATCTCTGTAAGCACGCTCTATAACAGTATGTACAGAGACAAATTTTCCATTCATCATTATGTTTTTATTTTAAGTAGTAATCAATAGTAGAATCCTCATCTTTGAGTATTGCTGTTAATTTTCTTTGATTAGTTCTACAAGGCAAAAAGCAATAAGCTGACTTCCATTTATAGGTAGCTCTAAGCTTGTTGTAGAACCATCTTGCAGTATACCCGTTGCTGTGTTTGTTTAGATGCCTTACAAGCTTTTTCTTTTCTTTTGCATCAGGATCAGATGCCCATAAATCTTTTGTTGCTTTCCAATCAGGAGGCATTGTATTTATGAGTTTTCCATTTTTATCAAACCAGGTTTTAGGTATCCTTTTTCTTATACCAATACTTCCCATGCGTGCAGGCATTTTAAATTCTAAGTTTTCAGTTAGAATCATGTTGCTTACAGCAAGGTTAAGCTCTGATATTATTTTAGAATAGATATCTTTAGTGATATAATACTCACTATCTCTATCTATAATACTTCTTTTTTTACCCTCCTTTTTCTCAGCAAAATGTTTAGCTGCGTAGTAATTGTAAAAATCTACTAACAAAACATTTGCAGGATACCTCTCTTTTTGCTTCCCTTTGTTCTCCACTTAATTACTGTTTGTTTAAATCCTCTTTTGCATCATTTGCAGTGTCTGTTGGCGTTTGCATTGAAACACCTAACTGTCTTAATATCTGCTCTTTAATGTAAGGAACCATCCATCCATTAATAGGATACTTGTCATCCCTAGAAAAACATTTTGTACCGTCACAATCTTCAAATGCAGCAGCTTCTGTAGGATCTTCAAAAACACCTCTCACGTTTATGTAGTCTATTGTGCTACCAGAAAAGCTCCCGGTTTTTAAATATATTCTGTTGTTTAAAAAATAAGCAAACGTAAGCTTGCTGTTGTATTTTCCATAGCCAGACCTTACAGCTCTCTCATAGGGCATAAAGCTGAAAGAGTTAGCTGTTTTATTTACAGGTCCAACTCTAGTTATAGAAGTTTTGTCATGAAGTTCTATAGTGTTTGGAATAATATCTTTAGTTCTAAGAACAACACACCCATTTGTTTCTATGCAACAATCTTCAGGCTTTGCTTCTTCTAACTCTAAGCATCCTAAATCTTGTACAATGTTATGATCTATAGTTCTTCCAGGCTTATTGTATTCATTACGTATAAGTAGAGCACGCTGATTATTTATCAGGTACTCCACTTGCCTTTCATCAACTTTAATATCATCAGATATAGTCCCTCCTCTTGTTAACTCAAGAATATCGTAAACTATGTGATTTAAACTTATCATTTGTTTTATGTTTTATGTTTAGTAAAATTTACCACCAAACCAGAAATGGCCATCTTCATTTACATTAACTTGAGTGACATTAGATTTTCCTTTGTTGTCAATCATATTAATTGCAAATCCATTAGCCCATTGTTGTTTCATTGGTCTTGTAGCGTAGTTAAATGCTTTAGATTTAAAATCTGCGCAAGCACCTATGTTAAACGCAGCCATATTACCTTCTCTGTAATTTTGAATTCTATGCGTATGCACGTAGGCGCAAGACCTTCTAAGTTTGTCTAAATGAGCTTTAGCATTGTGTATACTAAAGTAAATACCATGGAATATATCAAAGTCATTACCTAACGTAATGTAATCTTGACTCCAGCTTGTTTTAACTAAGTATCCTCTTTCATCTAGATTTAAAGCTTCTTTAGGTGATCTTAAAGGTGTCTTTGCATTATCCATGCTTGACATCCACCTATTGTGTCTGTCTTCATGGTTGCCATAAATATATGTTTTCCAACAATCTTCAGGTAATACAGCTTCAAATTCATCAAGCAATTTATTTCCTGACTCATACTCTGAATCCAAAGTTAACCCTGGAATTGCAGTAAACTTTCCTTTGTCATGAGAGCTTAATGCGTTTAAATCTAAGAAATCTCCCATTAAATGAAAGCCTTTTACAATAACGTTGTAGTCTTCAATTAGTTGCATTACTCCTTTGTGTAATTGCTTATTTTCAAATGGAACATGATTACAT
>Ga0228619_1000818_pt1 | contig 13902 bp, 16 predicted proteins | sample 22DmetaG_FD_190065 | JGI IMG/M metagenome (GOLD analysis project Ga0228619, IMG submission 190065) | Seawater microbial communities from Monterey Bay, California, United States - 22D | ecosystem: Environmental > Aquatic > Marine > Coastal | place: USA: California | collected 2016-10-12 | reverse complement strand
GCAGGAATAGGCGCCCTTGAACCGCAAACTACTGCAGTCAATGCGTCTTCTTCTGGTAAATATGAAGAGGGAGTAGCCATATTCTCAAATGCTGATTCTAAAAGCCTATCTTGAAAGGCAGGTTGTTTTAGTAGGATAAATAATATAAATGAAATAAAAACTATAAAAATGACTAAGTACTTCAAAAATTTTTTCATTTAGTAAACCTAATCATTATTGTGAATTTAATATTTCCATCATTGCATATGCAGTTTCGTGACTAGAATTTTGATTTTGGCCAGTCACAAATCTTTTTTCATCATCAACCACTGTCATTGTAGCAAAGATGTCTTTAAAAGCAGTTTCACTTTGAAAAATTGCTCCAGCTTTTCTTAATTCTTCTTCAGGATGTTGTGGTGTAAACATAATTCCAAGCTCTTTTAACTGTTTATCGGTAACACCTGTCATTTTTCTGCCAGCAATAAGAAGATTTCCATCTTTATCTTTTGCTTTAATTAGACCAAGAACTCCATGACAAACACCGCCAATAATAGCTTTTGATGAATAATATGCTTCCGATATTTTTTCACCCAGCAATTCTGAAAAACCTAAATCATAAGCTCCGCCCCAGCCTCCAGAAATAAAAATAATATCGTATTGAGTAAAATCTATATCTTTAATTGGTGTTGAGTTTTGTAATTTACTCATCGCTCCAGTATCTTTTTTAAATTTTTTATCTTCCGGCGTATCAATAAAAAATGGAACAGGCTCCATGGGGACCTTGCCACCATTAATACTTGCAATATCTACTTCGATGTTAGATTTTTTGAAATCGTAATAAGGTATTGATAGTTCTGATAGAAAAAGACCAGTTGGTTTTCCCTCAATCTCACCTGGTTTATTTAGAACCCCATGATTTGTAGCAATAATTAATGCTTTCTTGCCTTCAAGATCAAAGCTATTTCCATCAAATTTAGGATGAAGTCCTGCTAAATTTAATATTGATGGCAAAGCTAAAGCTATTACTACTATTATAGAAATAACTATTATTAAAATTTTTAAGACAAGATTCATAGCATTCTCCAAGATTTCATTTATGTTATACCTCAATATTGATAGTGTATATTTATATGCTTGTAAGTTCATTGTGCAAAAAATCTCAATGAATTAATATAGATCATTAATTTTTACTATCGATATAAAAGGGGATGATTATGAATAATTCTAAAGAGTATGATTTTGTAGTATACGGTGCTACTGGTTTTACCGGTAAGCTGGTTGTTGAATATTTGGTAGAAAAATATAGCAATAGCCCTGAAATCACATGGGCTCTTGCAGGTAGAAGTCTTGAGAAACTTGAATCTGTTGTGGATTCAAAAAATGTACCTGAAGGTACTGGGTTGTTAGTTGTTGATAGTAATGATATTTCAAGCATTGAAAACATGGTTTCGAAAACAAAATGTATCTTAACTACTGTTGGTCCATATCAGCTTTATGGCAATGATATTGTTGCTCAATGTGCAAAATCGGGAACAGATTATGTTGATCTTTGTGGAGAACCTGGTTGGATGCATGAAAAAATTAATGAACTAAGTGATACAGCAAAGGCTTCAGGATCAAGAATAGTTTTCTCATGTGGCTTCGATAGTATTCCTTTTGATTTGGGTGTTCTATTTCTTCAAAACGAAGTCATTAAAAGGTTTGGAAAGCCTGCTTCTAATGTCAGAGGCAGAGTTAGAGGTATGAATGGTGAATTTTCTGGAGGAACCGCAGCATCGCTTGGAGCAACTATGGCAGCTTTAAAAGAAAAGCCTGAGCTATTTGCAGTTTTAGCTAACCCCTTTGCTCTTTCAAACGGTTTTACAGGACCTGATCAACCTGCGGATATTAAACCAGTTTTTGATAAGAAGTTAGATACCTGGGTTGCACCTTTCTTTATGGCACCAATTAATACAAAAAATGTTCATAGATCTAATTCATTAATGAATCATTTTTATGGTGAAGATTTTTGTTATAACGAAATGTGGGTTCAGGGTTCTGGAGATGCAGGAAAGGCAGCTGCAGACTTTATTTCCTCATCAAACCCATTAAGTGATGCACCTAAACCGGGTGAAGGGCCTTCAAGGGAATCAAGAGAGAATGGAAATTATGATGTTTTATTTTGTGGTGATATTGATGAGCAAAGTGTTCATGTTTCTGTAAAAGGCGATATGGATCCTGGTTATGGATCAACTTCAAAAATGATCACTGAAAGTGCAATATGCCTTGTAAAAGAATGCGAAGATCTCTATGGCGGTATCTATACACCAGCTCCAGCAATGGGAACAAAATTAATACAAAGACTTCAAGATAATGCTGGATTAACCTTTGAAATAGAGAACTAATGATCCAAGAGAATATAAAAAAATGGCATGACCATATCAAGGGAGATTTTCCAGGAGGCTTTGATGAGCTTTTGGCTGATGATGTTATTTTTTATTCTCCAATAGTTTTTTCACCTCAGAAGGGTAAAGAACTTACGACTTTATATCTGATGGCAGCAGGTAATACTTTTGGAGGCGATAAAGCTAAAGATGGAACACTTGAGGGAACAAGTTTTAGATATACCAAAGAAGTTCTTGAAGGTAATCAGGCGATACTTGAATTCGAAACACAAATAGATGGTAAGTATATTAATGGAGTTGATATTATTACCTTTAATAGCGCAGGACAGATTTCAGAGTTCAAGGTAATGATTAGACCCCTGCAAGCAGTTCAAATCATTCATGAGCAGATGCAAAAAATGTTAAATCAATTTAAAGATAATGAGTAAATATACAATTTTTCATAATCCAAGATGTAGTAAATCTCGACAAACATTACAAATTCTTAAAGATAATGAGTGCGATACAGAGATAATTCTTTACCTTGAAACACCCTTAGATCAATCTGTTCTAGAGGGTGTTATAAAAAAAATATCTTTATCTCCTAGAGAGCTTTTAAGAAAAGGAGAGCAAGAGTTTAAAGATAATGATTTAAAGAATAAAAATCTTTCTGATCAGGAAATTATAGAATTTATGGTTAAGCACCCAAGACTCATAGAGAGACCAATTGTTATAAAAGGTGATAGAGCTATTTTAGGAAGACCTCCAGAAAATGTTTTAGAATTAATCTAAAGCTCCATCCTCTCTTAGTTGTTGCCTTATTTTAGTGGCACTTATATCAGAAATAGATTTTTCAAAAACCTCCTCTTCAAATACATAGCCAACACCGCGTCCGTATGTAATATTTGTAATGTTTGGTACAAGCATAATTTCATATTCTGAACCTCTTTTATAGCCGTCCTTAAGAAGTCCTGTTTCGATATTTGTACACACTGCATCCCAATCAAAAGGATTGTCATCTTGACCGTCCCCACCAGATGCTCCCTGAACATCCCTCACTTGAATTATTACTTGGCCCGTCTTGGCAAAACATCTCTTAAACAGTTCTTGATGTCCATCATGCCAAGGTTGCCACCTCCCAAGCATTTGAACTGTTGGTTTTTTCCAATCAAACATTTTTTAAAATTTCCTTAGCAAGATCATGATGATTGTTGTTATTCATTTCTGTAATAACAAAATCTACATTCAATGGCTTTTCAAACATCTTGTTTGTATCTTCAAAGCGACCTTCGCTTATTGTATTCATCCAAATAGTAATATCAGGATCAAAATTTTCTTGAGTTATTCTGGTTGGACATACAAAATCACATATTACATATCTGTTGTTACTTTTTTCAAAATCCGCAAAAGTTTTCATTCGCATGCTTTGCCTAATTCTTCCTTCAGATGAAAAATCCCAATCATTGGCCATTTTTCTTACAACATCTGCATTGTACCAAGCTGCATCAAGAAGTGGTTGTAATCTTTCTGCTAGGTAAGTTTTACCACTTCCTGGAAGACCCATAATTAAAATTTTCATTATTATCTTATTTTTCTGATACTAAATATTTCATTCTGAAAGAACATTTTATCTTCTTTATTGATCGCAGTTCTAATTTTCTTATATAGACTAGGCGATTTCTCTATAGTTTGTATATCTTTATCAGGTATTTGACCTATGTATAAAATATTAGCCCATTTAGCATCAACCCCATGACCAAAAAGTTCAGAAACTGTCTGATCAGGACTTCTTTTAAAATTAAAAATGTATGGTTTTGGTTTTGAAAATACATATTTATTATTTTCACCAACAGGATTATCTTTTAAGAACTCAATGATGTCTTTTGCTTTATTGGGGAAGGGGTTTTTGTCTTTCCATGCTACTTTTAAAACCTTTTCTACGGTATCACCTCCGCATGAGTGCGTTACCAGCAGTTTTCCAGATTTATTTAGAATTTGCATCAAAGGAGCAATTACATTATTTACTTTCGTTTGTATTTTTGAAGCCGCTCTGTAAGCTTGAGATGCAATAATCAAATCATAGTTATTATTTTTATAATCGTTAGCTACAAAAGGCTCAATGTATCTTTTATGATCTTCTCTGTAAATTCTAATAATACATGGGTTTGCATAAGAAGTTCTAGATTTATTATCTATTTCAATACCCCAATTTTTTTTAATAAAGGTATTTAACTTATTTATCTGTCTATGGAAATCAAATGAATTATCATCCTTTAATACTAAAGTATAAGATTTAACATTTTTGCCCTTAATTTTTTTACTGCTTTCCACATGACCAAGTTCAGCAAATTTCACATTTGTCATTGTAACTAGCAAATTAGGATGCTCAACAAATCTGTCAGGCATTTTTTCTAAAGTATTTTTAAGATCCTCATAGCTAATTTCCTTTCCAGTAATTAGCAACGATGTGTAGGGGTGATATTTATGAAAAGTTTTAATTACATTAGATTTTACTGTTCCATCACCGGTTCCAGCATCTAAAACCCTTAGGAAGGTTCTATTTTGTTCCATTGAAGCAATATGTGGTGCAAGTTGCTCTGAAATTGCTCTTTTTTCGCTTGTATTTTGAATAAATGACAAGTACTTCAATCTATCGTCAAAGAATCTTTTTTTCCCCATAATTTTCCTCTTGATATCATCATATATCAATTCAAAAATACCTCAAATAATCGATTTACTTAAGCAATATTTTGAGATTAAAATAATCTTGTTTTAGGGAGAAAACTTATGCAAGAAACTAAATTGCCTTTACTAATTGGAATAGGAGCAAGAATAAGAAAATCGCCATATTTTGATTCAACAATTAAGTATGGAGCTACTGGTTTTACAATTTATAACAAAATGTATTTACCAACTAGTTTTGCTGGACCAGAAAAAGAATATGAAAGTTTAGTAAATGACGTAACATTTGGAGACTTTGCTGCAGAGAGGCAAATAGAAGTCTCTGGACCTGACGCATATAAATTTATTAGATATATAAATCCAAGAAATTTAGAGAAGTGCGCTATAGGAGACTGTAAATATATTGTATTAACAGATAAGAATGGAGGCATCATTAATGATGCCTGCTTGCTAAGATTACAAGAAGATAAGTTTTGGATTTCTCCTGGCGATGGTGACGTTTTGTTATGGTTAGAGGGCATCGCAATAAACTCTGGCATGGACATTGAAATTCATGAGCCAGATGTATCTCCTCTTCAAATAAGTGGCCCTAAAGCCGGTAAGTTAATTCAAAAATTATTTAGTGGAGAACATGATGACTTGGGTTATTACAAAGCAAGAGAGACATCACTTAATGACATTCCAATGGTTATTGGAAGAACAGGGTGGAGTGGTGAGTTAAGTTATGAGCTGTATCTTCAAAATAGAAAATTGGGTAATAAGTTATTTGAGATTGTTCATGAGGCAGCAAAAGAATTTAATGCCTCTGTTATTGCACCCAATACAATAAGAACTATTGAAGGAGGACTTCTTTCTTATCAAAGTGATTTTGGGAGAGAGCATAATCCTTATACTATTGGTTTAGATAGACTGGTGGATATTGATCAAGATATTGATTTCATTGGTAAAGAAGCATTGAAGAAAATTAAAGAAGATGGAATTTCTGAGAAATTAATAGGAGTTGAGATTGATGGCGATCCTATACAAAAAGTCCCTGAAAATTTCTGGCCTGTTTTTGATGTAAATAGTAATAAGATAGGAAGGCTATCGAGATGCTTTTACTCTCCAAGACTCAAAAAAAATATAGGCTTAGCAATTATTGATATTAAATTTTCTGAACCTGGAACACCTTTGGTTATTGAATCACCAAAGGCTCATTTGAATGCACAAGTTCATGAATTACCCTGGTTTCCAGCTGAAAAAAGTACTAATCTAGATTAATGCGTAACTTATATCTTTGTTTAATTACGATTTTTACCATGAGTGTTTCTTCTATGATTATTGATAACCTGGATGATACAAGAGCTAATTGGAGTGCAATTTCAGATAATGTCATGGGCGGGATATCTGAAGTAAATTTTTATGAAGTGGATGATGGCTCGGATAAATTTTATCGATTAGAAGGCAGTGTGAGTACAAAAAATAATGGAGGCTTTATTCAATCAGTAATTAGATTCCCAATAAATGCTCAAGATTTTCAAGGAGTCAGATTTAAAGTAAGGGGCACAAGTGACGATTATTATCTATGGATAAGAACACCCGCAAGTAGGTTTCCATGGGATAGATATATTGCCTCCTTCAAACCTGGGGAAGACTGGTCAGTAATTGAAATCCCCTTTTCATCATTTAAAAAATCAAATTTTTATATGAAAGGAAAAATGAACACATCTAAAATAAGAACAATTGCATTTGCTGCATATGGTAAAGATTTTCAAGCCCAATTAGACATAGCTAATATAGAGCTGTATTAATCAGAATGTTTAGTAGCAATGACAGCTCATATATGAGCTTAGCTATCCTCGAAGCAGAAAAAGCCTTTGATAGTAATGAGGTGCCGGTTGGGGCCATCATAGTTCAAGAAGATAATATCATTGGTAAAGGAAGAAATAGGGTGATTGCAAATCAGAATGTTACATCCCATGCTGAGATAGAAGCAATAATAGATGCATCAAAGAAGGTACAAAACTACAGATTAAATAATTCAACTATCTATGTTTCTTTGGAGCCTTGTCATATGTGTGTTAAAGCAATAATTGATGCACGAATTGATGAAATAGTTTTTGCAGCACCTGAACCTAAAACTGGCAGCATTATTTCAATTGATAATTTGCTAGACAGGATTTCCTTTAATCATAAAGTTTCTTATCGACATGGGTTAATGAGAGAAGAAAGTTCAAAACTTTTAAAAGATTTTTTTATAAACAGAAGATAGTTAGGATATTTTCTTTTCCATTCTTAAATGAGGAATTTGAATGTCAGATTCATAAGGGCCAACTTCAAAATAACCAAGCGATTTATAGAAAGGAACGGCATTTTCTCTTGCATTTAATATGATTTGATTTGCACCTTGTTTGATAGCATCGTCTTCCAGTTTTTTAAGCATTTTTGAGCCAATACCCGATCTTCTAAAATCTTCACATACTCCCATATATCTTATTTGTGCTTCGTATGAAGTGTTTAAATGAAGCCTTCCACATGCAAGAATTTTTCCCTCAAAAGTAACTCCCATAAGATGAATGCTTGCCTCTTCTAGATTATCTTTTAGTGGTATGTGAGACATTTTTAATGGTTTTCGTAAAACCTCCCATCGAAAATCATCATATCTTTTCCACTCTTCTTCTGAAGTAGGTGACCTGATTTCAAAATTGTCGATCATTAAGATATGACTATATATTTAAATCTACCCAAACAGGACAGTGATCAGATGGTTTTTCCATAGCTCTTGAATCATAATCGATTCCAACATTAGATATTAATTCACTAAGATTATTTGAAACCATTATATGATCAATCCTTAAGCCTCTTTTGGGATCATCATCAAACATCTTAGATCTGTAATCAAACCAAGAATATATTGATGACTCCTCTGGAAATTTTGTTCTCCACGAATCAATAAAACCTAAATCCTTGATGCTATTCCACATTTCTCTTTCTTGTGGTTGAAAAGAAGTTTTTCCATCGCGCAACCATCTTTTCACACTATCCGGGCCTATCCCTATATCTATGTCTTCAGGGGCAACATTAAAGTCCCCCATGACAACAAGATTTTTTTTAGTTCTTTTGAGTGCTTTTATATGTTTATGTAAGTCATCATAGTACTTAATCTTTTTAGGAAATTTTGATTCATGGTGAATATTTTCACCTTGAGGAAAGTATCCATTCATAATAGTTATTTCTGAGTTTTTTGTGCCAAAGGTGCATTGAATAAATCTTTTTTGATCATCTGCAATATCGTCTTTAAATCCTTTAACAGTTTTAATAGGTTTTTCTTTGCTTAAAAAAGCAACACCATAATGACCTTTTTGCCCCCAATACTCTGGATGGTATCCAATTTCTTCTATTACTTCTAAGGGAAAATCTGGATCATTTACTTTTGTTTCTTGAAGCCCAATAACATCAGGATCTAGTGTATCCCTAAGATGGATTAACTGATGAGGGCGAGCTCTAATGCTATTGATGTTAAAAGATACTATTCTCATTTTTTAGTCTCTCTCACTTAAAAGTATTTTTTTATTAATATTAATAAAATCATTCACGATGTTAGTTGATTCTATCAAAAGAAAGTCTTTCTTAAGATCAATTTTTTTATCATTTTCTTTGTTTTCATTTTTATTATGTTCTTCAAGTTCATCGTATGATTCAAAGGTAGCAAGCCCCAGAACCTTTCTTCTATTATTTTCAATTTCAAGCAGCCATGTTCTTCTTGCTTCTTTTTCAGATTTTCTTACATTTATATTTAAGCTTAAAAATTTTTTATCTTTATTTTGATTGTATCTTTCCCTAACTTCAGCTAAATATTTTAGATTAGGATCTTCATTGAGCCTTTGTAAATATAAATTATTTATTTCTTCAATTTGGTTATCATCAAACTTAAATTTCTTGTACCTATAGGGCTTAACAGTATCCCATTTCATTGCAGTAGGGTAGCTGCTTTCACCAACAGATTCTATATCCCATGTGGATAACAATTCTATGTCTGGTATTACTCCTTTATTTTGTGTGCTCGATCCATCTACCCTGTAATACTTTGATTCGGTTATTTTTATTTGGCCCTTAGAGATACTTTCTAAGCTTTGAACGGTTCCCTTTCCAAATGTTCGCTGACCAATCACTATTCCTCGTTTGTAATCCTGCAAAGCACCAGCAACAATCTCTGATGCAGATGCTGAGTAACGATTTACCAATATGGCAATAGGTTTTTTCCATATCTGTTTTGCTCTGCTATCCCCATAAGGTTGTATATATCCTGCCTTATGCTTAACTTGAACAGTTGGTCCTGAGGCAACAAAAAGTCCAACTATTTTATTTGCTTCAATTAAAGCGCCACCACCATTGTTTCTTAGGTCTAAAATTACAGCATCTACGCCTTCATTATTAAAATCATTTAGAATTACTTTTACATCTTTACTGCTGCTTCTGTAATCAGGATCTCTGTTTTGATAAGCATTAAAATCAATATAAAAAGAAGGCAGATCAATAATACCAATTTTATTTCCATCTGCACCCTCGTAAATTTTTGATTTAGCTGCTCTATCTTCTAATTTGATTTCTTCTCTAACCAATGTCACAAGTTTTCTAGTGTTTTCAGCTGAGTTAGATGAAATAAACTCAATTTCAACTTGAGTACCTGATTCACCTCTAATTAAATCTACAACTTCGTCTATTCGCCATCCTACAACATCAACATACTCATTATTTTTAGAACCAACTTGTCTTATTCTTGTTATTCTGTCTTCGGGTAATATTGCACCAGATTTCTCTGCAGGACCTCCAGCTACTAAACTAACTATTTTTGTATAATCATCTTCAGCACCTAAAAGGGCACCAATACCCTCAAGTTTTAGACTCATGTTCATATCAAAATCTTCTGCTGATCTAGGTGATAAGTACGAAGAATGCGGATCAAATTGATTTGCTAAGGAATTGACTGCAATGGAAAAAACATCTTCCTCATTCTGTTGTTGGATTCTTCTAATTCTATTCTTATATCTTTTTAATAGACCTTCCTTGGGGTCTTCAGACAAAGTATCAGACATCATTGCAACCAAAAAATCGTTCTTTGTCTCATCTCTCCATATTTTTTTTAGATTTTCATCCGCTTGAGGCCATTCATTATCATCATAATAAATATCTATGAAGTCATCTTGTTGCAAGTTAAATGAATCCTTTTCAATTAATGAAATTTGAAATTCTGAAAATAAAATCAACCTCTTAAAATATAAATTTATAATTGAATAAGATAAATCTATATCAAAATTTTGACCATCATATGCATTAGCTTTCTGATAAAACTCCTTAATCTCAGGCTTTAGAAAATATAATTTATTTTCATCGAGTCTTTTAATTAAGGAATCTATATATTCTTTATTAAATTCTTCATTAACAAAGTTTTTTAAGTAGTGCTCCTTTTTAAGTTTGTTAAAAATTTCCTTGCTTAACTCAATTCTCTCATCATTTATATTGGTTGAGATATATTCCTGAGGTTCATAATTTGCCTTGCTACATGATGCAATAAAAAGGCATAGCAATAAAAATTGAGGAATGAAATATTTCTTAGTCACTTATATTTATAGATATTGTATTTTTGCAGCTTCTTCTCTAACAATTTCTGGAGAACCTAGATTCTGTCTATTAACTCCAATTCTTTTAAACCAATAATGTACTCCCATTAAATCAGTAAAACCCATGCCTCCGTGAACTTCTGTAGCTTTTTTAGAAATAACTTTAGAAACATCTGATATATGTGATTTAACATGACATGACATCAATCGTGATTCATCATGAATGTTATCAAAACAATGAGCTGCATGCCACACAAATGCATAACATGGTTCAAGATCTGCCGCCATTTCTGCGCACATGTGCTTAACAGCCTGGAATGATCCAATTGTTCTACCAAACTGTTTTCTTTCTTTAGAATACTCTACAGCTTTAGAGATTAATGTGCTGGATGCACCCAATGAATCTGCAGCTAAGATAATTCTTCCAGCATCTATTGCTTTATTAATAACAAAATTATCTTTTAGAGATTTCTCTAAAAGATCAATAGATACATCATTAAGTATTACTTCAGAGTAACTTCTTGTTTTATCAACCGTTGTAAGCTCAATAATTTCAATATCTTTTTCAGTTAGATCAACCATTCCAATACATCCAGATTCATCTGCCAGCAAAAGGTGAGTAGCACCTTCCATATCAAGAACAAACATCAACCTTCCATTTACTTTATTATTTTTAAATGTGCATCCTGATCCGTTTCTTGCAGATATAAATTCAGCAAATCCAATAGCAAATTTTATTTTATTTTCTGCAATTCCTGTTAGGTATTTTCTCTTTTGTTCGTCACTTGCCCCATGAGATAGCGCAATGGGCGCCATTACATAGGGACCTAAAAAAGAGAAAGGAGCAACATTTTCACCTAAGCTTTGAGAAACTGCTGCTGCAAATAACAAATCCAGATCCAAACCCCCATATTCTTCTGGAACTAATAAACTATGAATACCAAGATTTAATAATCCACTATCGATCTCTTTTTGTAAATTTTTTCCTTCACCTTCAGTAATTTTTTTAATAACATCCAATGAGGCATGATCTGCAAGAAATCTTGAAACGTTATCTTGAAAGAATAGCTGGTCTTCTGACAATCCAAAATACATACTAAAATCCTTGAACCTTTGGTTCACGAGGCATACCCAAACCTCTTTCGGCAATAATATTTTTTTGAATTTGACTTGTACCTCCTCCAATTATTAGACCTAGGTAGTACATATATAAAAACTGCCACGAGCCTTTATCTCTGAGGTGTGGACTATCTTCATACAAAGTTCCAATCTCACCCATAACATCAACAGCAAAACCTTCTAATTCATGTCTGAGTTCAGTTCCATAATACTTTTGAATCATTCCAGCCATTTTGACATCTTGTCCGGAGTTAATTTTTGCTGATAATACTCTCAATGAGTTTGACTGAAAGGCCATAACTTTTGCTTGTAAACCCATTAATTTATCTCTGTATACAGGAATATCAATTAATTTTTTGCCGTTAATAGTCTCTTTTTTCATCATATCAATAAGAGAATTAACCCTATTCATGGTTCCATTAGGATCAGTTAATGAACCTCTTTCATGAGTAAGTGTTGCGTTAGCTACTGCCCAGCCTTCACCTCTTTTACCGACAATATTTGTTTCAGGAATTATTACATCTGTAAAAAAAACTTCGTTAAAGCCAGCTTTAAGTGTCATATCGATTAAGGGCCTGATTTCTATACCAGGCGTTTCCATTGGAATTAATAGATAACTTATACCAGCATGCTTTTTTGCTTCTGGTTCTGTTCTTACTAGGCAAAACATCATTTGAGAATATTGCGCAGTGCTAGTCCATATTTTTTGACCGTTTATAACCCAATTGCCATCTACTAATTCTCCTTTTGTTTGAAGATTAGCTAAGTCACTTCCAGCATTAGGTTCAGAGTATCCTTGACACCATATAATTTCACCCAATAATGTTTTTTCAATATATTGTTTTTTTTGTTCTTCAGTTCCAAGTTCAAGAAGAGTTGGAACAAGCATGTCTATGCCTTGACCACTCATTGGAGAGGGCACTCCATGATTAGAAAATTCAGAGGCAATAATTCTATTTTTAATAACGTCACTTTCGCCACCATAGCCACCATATTCTTGGGGGATAGAGCGCGCAAAGTAACCCTCATTAATTAAAATTGATTGCCATTCAGTTCTAGTAATTTTTTTTCCACCAACTTTAGTTATTGGAGTCAATGGAAGTTTTGCTTCTTCGATAAAGTGAACACCTTCCCATTTTTTACAAAAGGTTATAACTTCTTTCTTAAAATTTTTATACCCAGGCCCGTAATTAAGATTCATGTTTTATTCTCATAGATTATTTAGTCCCATTTAGGATCTCTTTTTTCTAAAAAAGCAGAAATGCCTTCTTTAGCATCATCACTTTTAAAACATTCAGCAATTTGTTCTTGCAGGTAGGGCAAAGCTTCATCAAAACTCATATTATCTTGATCCGCATATGCTTTTAATCCTATCTGCATAGTTCCAGGAGCAAGACTAGAAAGCTCTTTAGCTAAATTATCAACATACCCATCAAGTTGATCCCTTTCAACTGATTTATTAATTAATCCCCACGCCTCAGCCATAGGAGCATCTATATAATTACCCCTCATAATAAAATCTAAACCAGCTCTTTTTGGCATAACTCTAAATAACCCAGCCATAACCATAAATGGCCACAACCCTCTCTTGATCTCAGGTGCTGAAAATTTTGCATCTTTCACAGCAATCGCATGAGTAGCATTTGTAACTATCAAAAGAGCCCCTGCTAGAACAGACCCTTGAATCTTACATATTACAGGTTTATATAAATGCCTAATCGACAGGCTTAAATCATCATAGTTTGCTAATTTTGGAATATTGGATTCAGACTTTGAATTACTTAAATCTGCTCCAGCACAAAAAATATCTCCTTCAGCATCTATTATTACGACTCTAATTTTTCTCTCTTGTTTTGCATACGCTAAAGCATAATTAACCTCATTCATCATTACACTGTTTATTGCATTTTTCTTATCAGGCCTATTTAAGGTAATCGTTAAAATATAATCTTTTATAGCAACTTTAGTTGCTTCAAAAATAAGACCATCTAAAGAAAGTTTCTCATTGCTCATAGTTTTTCCCTTTTAATATTGAAGAGGGCACTTGTATCGTTTTAGCCCTTAAATATTCACCAAGTGATTTTGCTTGACTATCTATTTTATTATTTGAAGAAACCCCGTCTTGAAGAATGGCATGAATATAAAAGTTCAGAGAATAA
>Ga0228619_1000817_pt1 | contig 13903 bp, 10 predicted proteins | sample 22DmetaG_FD_190065 | JGI IMG/M metagenome (GOLD analysis project Ga0228619, IMG submission 190065) | Seawater microbial communities from Monterey Bay, California, United States - 22D | ecosystem: Environmental > Aquatic > Marine > Coastal | place: USA: California | collected 2016-10-12 | reverse complement strand
AGAAGCACGTTTGTCCAAATTTGCACTTGAAGTTGTCTTTAGTCCCAAAGTCACAGAATGGCAGTTGTCCTATGATGGTAGAAAAAAGGAACCCATTCACTTACCCGTTAAATTTCCATTACTTCTAGCACAAGGAGCCGAAGGAATCGCAGTGGGTCTCTCTACAAAAATATTACCTCACAACTTCAATGAATTACTCCTAGCCAGTATTCAACATTTGAAAGGAAAAAAAGTAGCGGTCTATCCTGATTTTCAAACCGGGGGAGTTATTGATATTCAAAATTATAATGACGGACTAAGAGGGGGAAAAGTTCGTGTACGTGCTAAAATCTCTCAGTTAGATAAAAACACTTTAGTCATCAATGAAATTCCCTTTAGCACCAATACATCAAGCTTGATTGATAGTATATTGAAGGCTAATGAAAAGGGGAAAATCAAGATTAAAAAAATCGAAGACAACACCTCTTCAGAAGTTGAGATTTTAGTTCATTTACCCAATGATATTTCGCCAGATAAGACTATCGATGCATTGTATGCCTTTACTGCATGTGAAACTTCCATCTCACCCTTAGGTTGTTTAATCATTGATAACAAACCTCATTTTATGGGCGTAAGTGAGATGTTGAAAATCTCAACAGACCACACTGTTCAACTTTTAAAACTTGAGCTTGAAGTACAATTGTTAGAGCTTGAAAATCAATGGCATTATGCCACTTTGGAGCGAATCTTTATTGAAAATAAAATCTATAGAGACATAGAGGAAGCGTCCACCTGGGAAGAGGTAATTGCATTTATAGAAAAAGGTTTAAAGCCTCATATCGGTCATTTAAAAAGACCGGTTGTGGAAGAAGATATTGTTCGACTTACAGAAATCCGAATTAAAAGAATTTCAAAATTTGATTTAAATAAAGCCCAGCAAAAAATTGAAGCTTTAGAGGGGGATATCGCTGAAGTCAAAAACAACTTAGCCCACCTTATTGATTATTCAATTCGTTATTTCACCCATTTAAAGAAAACCTATGGAGGGGATAAAGAACGAAAATCAGAAATTCGAATTTTTGATGATGTAGACGCCAAAAAGGTAGTCGTTCGCAATCAAAAGCTTTATGTGAATCGTGATGAAGGGTTTATTGGTACTTCTTTAAAGAAAAATGAATTTGTTTGTGATTGTTCGGATATCGATGACATTATTGTGTTTACTAAAGAAGGTAAAATGCAAGTTGTAAAGGTGGATAGTAAAGTGTTTATTGGTAAAAATATTATCCATGCTGCTGTATTTAAAAAGAAAGATTCCAGAACGATCTACAATATGCTTTATCGTGATGGAAAAGCAGGAACTTCTTTTATCAAACGTTTTGCCGTTACAGGAGTAACTCGAGACAAAGAATACGACTTAACCCAAGGAAAACCCAATTCGGATGTCCTCTATTTTTCTGCAAATTCAAACGGAGAAGCAGAAATTATTAGTGTTTTATTAAGAAATACTGGGAGTATTAAGAAACTTAAATGGGATCTAGATTTTGCCGATTTACAAATCAAAGGACGAGCCTCAAGAGGGAATACTGTAACTAAATATACAATCCGAAAAGTAGAGCTAAAAGAAAAAGGTGTTTCCACATTAAAGCCGCGAAAAATATGGTTTGACGATACTATTAGAAGGTTGAATTTAGAAGGTAGAGGAGAACTATTGGGTGCTTTTAAGGGTGAGGACAAACTTTTGATCGCAACTCAAAAGGGAACCTTGAAAGCTGTTGCTCCAGAATTGAGTCTTCATTTTGATGAAAATGTTATTCATCTTGAAAAATGGATTCCAAAAAAACCTATTACTGCTGTATATTTTGACAACGAAAAAGAACGCTATTTCATCAAACGTTTCTTGATAGAAAGTATTGACAAGGAAGACGATTTCATTAAAGATGGAGGTCGTCTTATCTACATTGGATTTGATTGGCTACCTATACTAGAAGTTCATTTTGAAAAACCTCGAGGAAAAGAACAACCAGAAAGCATGATCGTTAATGCAGATGAATTCATCTCTGTTAAAGGTTACAAAGCGCTGGGGAATCAATTGACAATTAAGAAAGTTAAATCGGTTTCTCTCATAGAAGCCTTAGCATACGAAGTACCAGAGGAGGAGAATATTCACGACATAGAAGTTGATGTAGAAGACGGAATGAGTTCCGAATCAAAAAAGGATGATGATTCGCAAATTACTTTAGATCTTTAATTCCTTTTTACTTTTCTAATCCGCATATTTAACATTTCCACACCCAAAGAGAATGCGATTGCAAAATACAAATATCCTTTGGGAATAGTAGATATAGTTGAGCCCATGATTACTGTTTCAGATAGACTTGCTGCTTCTGTAATCAACATAAATCCAATTAACAAAAGAAAGGATAAGCCCAGTATCTGTAGAGAAGGATGCTTATTTACAAAACGACTTACGGGATCAGCAAATCCAATCATTATGGTTATTGCAATAACCACTGCTGCAATCATGATCCACAAAGCATAAGGAATACCATTTGTCATCCCTACAGCAGTTAGAATAGAGTCAAATGAAAAAACAATATCAATTAAAACAATTTGAAACAAAGCTCTAGAAAAGGAAAAGGCGGGCTTTTTATCTGTAGTGTCCTCTTCTAACTCCATTTCGACTTTTTCAAATATCTCGTGTGTGCTTTTATAAATTAAAAACAAACCTCCAGCAAGTAAAATAAGGGTTTGGATAGAAATATTTGATGAAAAATATTTTGAATCAAAATGGATCAAGGTGTTTTGCATCCTTGTTAACCAATTCAAACCCATTAGTAATAACACTCTCATCATCATGGCCAAAAACAATCCAATTTGCATCAGTTTCTTGCGTTGCTCTACAGGAAAACGCCCTGATAAAATCGAAATAAAAATTATGTTATCTACCCCCAAGACAACCTCTAAAAAAGTGAGAGTTATAAAGGCAATTATTAGATCTGGGGTGATCATAGGTTATTTGATTTTTTGAATCGTTCCACGTTGTGTATTACCACTATCTCCTACAAGCGAATATTCAAAAGTATAAGATTTATCTGTGGTGCTTAGAATTTTGATTTGAATAGGCCTTTTGTCTTGGTTTGATGATGGATTAAGTTTGGTTAAAATACATTCACAGTCATTTACCCAACGAATGGTGGCAGTATCTACAACTCCTTTATAACGTTCAATTTCATATTCAGGAGTACGTTCAAAAACAGAACGTGATAATTCTCCATTAATTATTTGAGAAAACTCAAAAGTTCCTTCGTGGAAAGGCGTGCAATTTCGCTCAACAGAGTAACAAGAGAGCAAAAGAAAACTAAAAAGATATATGCAGTTTTTCATGAGGCACAAAAATACTAAGATTTAGGAAAATAAGTGCGAAAACTACCGTCCTTATATAATTGAATTATTTGAGACACTTCTTCATTCTTTTGAACTCCGTCAAAGGCTTGCATATTTTGTACTATTTCCTTTTTTTGGTCCTCCTGAATTAAATCCATCTCCAAAGTTTCATTTGTATCTTTTGGAGGAGGAGGGAGGGGAATATTTTGATTTCCTAAAATCAACCACTCCAAATTTACTTCTTCAAAATGCTCATAAATTTTAAGCATAAACTCCAAGCTAGGTTTATTCCGTTTTGAGAGAATATGAGAAACAGAAGAGCGTTGGACTCCTATTTTTTCAGCAAAAGCAGTCGCGTTTAATTGATTGTTTTCCATTAAAAATTCTAGTCGTTCTAAAAAGCGTTCAGTGTTTAACATTGTGAATATTTAAAAGTGTTTTACAAATATACAATTGTAAATCATACAAATCAAGCCCTCTGATTATCAAATAAACACTTTAAATATTAATCATAAAACCCTCATAATAAGTATTTTACATTCAACAACCATCAAATACTTTACATTTGTAACTATTGACGCCCCTAAGGAAAGGTGATATACCAAATACGTTTACTCTTGTAAAATACAATTGTAAACAAACAGATGTTTACATTTGTATATTATTTTAAACATGACCACAAAACGCTATTTACCGCCTAGTGCATTGCACCCATTTCTAAATGATTTACCAAGTACAGTTTCAAAACGAAACCTAGGGGAATCCGTTAATGGTTTGCCAATACAACTTTTAACCCTTGGTGAAGGGTCTTGCAGAATTCTAATGTGGTCCCAGATGCATGGCAATGAAAGCACTACTACAAGAGCGTTACTTGATTTTATTCCTTGGTTTTTGTCTACAGCTCAAAGACAATATCAAAAATCCTTTACATTAAGCATTATACTTCAGTTAAATCCCGATGGAGCAAAAGCTTATACTCGATTAAACGCTGCTGGTGTTGATTTAAATAGAGATGCTATGAATCTCACCCAACCAGAAAGCCACATACTGCACAATGTATATCACGAAATCAAACCTGACTATTGCTTAAATCTCCACGGTCAACGAACAATTTTTTCTGCTGGAAAAATGGGAAAAACAGCAAGTCTTTCATTCCTAGCTCCTTCTGCAGACCCAGAACGCTCAGTTACACCCTCTAGAAAGAAGGCAATGCAATTAATTGTAGCCATAAAGAGAGAACTGGAACAAGAGCTTCCTGGACAAATTGGTCGCTATGACGATGCCTTTAACCCTAATTGTGTGGGAGACAAGTTTACTCAATTAGGCACCCCAACAATACTTTTTGAAGCAGGACACGTTCCAAACGACTACCAGCGTGAAATTACAAGGAGACACCTTTTTAAATGCTTTAAAACTCTTTTAAATAGTATTTCATCAACTAATTTTAAGCATACCACAAAAGAGTACTTTAAAATTCCAGAAAACGCAAAAGACTTTGTCGATATTATTATCTCTGGAATAACCATTGAAGCTGAGGGATCGCTCCATTTGAATCAAGAAGTAGCTATTCGGTACAAGGAACAATTAGAAGGGGGAGAAGTGCGATTCATACCTGTAATGGAGGAGTATGGACTTAAACTGCCTTTAAACGCTCATAAAAGACTTGTTCTTCCAAAAAATAAAGTTGAAAAAACGTTATTGTTTGAAAAGGGCGAAACCATTCAAAATAAAGAATTAAATAGTTTTTGTTCAATATAATCATCGATTTTAGCTGTTTGGGTAAATTATTCTTTATTAATTAAGAAAAATGTTAGAAAATCCTCAGTGAAATTGATAGAAACCCAGTATATTTGCTAAAAAAATAGTATGAGTAAAGTTGCATTGGATGAAATTGATCATCAAATTCTAGATATATTAATTGACAATACTCGAATTCCTTTTACAGACATTTCTAAACGCTTGTTGATTTCAGCAGGTACTGTTCATGTTCGTGTAAAAAAAATGGAAGAGGCAGGAATCATAAAAGGGTCGTCATTAAACCTTGATTATGTTAAATTAGGTTATTCATTTATCGCTTATGTGGGTGTATTTTTAGAAAAAACCAATACAATTAATGAAGTTTTAGAAGCGTTAACAAAAATTCCTTTCATTACAGTAGCCCATATTACCACTGGTAAATTCAATGTTTTTTGTAAGGTTCGAGCTCGTGATACCCATCACGCAAAAGACATCATCTTTAGTATTGATGATGTTGAAGGGGTTTCAAGAACCGAGACAATGATTTCTATGGAAGAGAGTATCAATGACAAAAAACGTTTAATGCATCACATTTTTACTGAATTATAAAAAAATAAACTTTAATGGCTCGTAAACCTAAAATTGAACGCTTTAATGAGAAAGTGCTTTCAAAATTCCAAATCTATAATAGTCTTTTCCTTACCCTTCCTTTTGAAAATATAAAAGAAACCTCACTGTTCCTACCTCTTTTTGCGGAAACGTGTAAGAAGGGATATGAAGACAACAACAAACCTATTGATATTGTAACTTCGTTTTTTGACCGCTATGCACCTGATTTTGATGAAGAAAAACAAAAAGACTTGCTCTTTAATTTTATCCAATATATCGAGCGCCAAGTGGTTCTTTTTGACGCCATTGAAGATGCTGGTTTTTCTTATGTAAACAATATGCACGGAAGAGGAACGCTCCGAAATATTAAAGAAGAAGCTACAAACAAACAACTCTCGGAAACTTTATCGGAATACATTAAACGCTTTAATGTTCGGATAGTATTGACTGCCCATCCCACACAGTTTTACCCAGACAATGTGCTTGTAATTATAAATGAGCTTTCAAATGCAATTGCTAAAGACGATCTAGACAGCATTAAAAAGCTATTGGTTCAATTAGGAAAAACACCTTTTTATAAAAAAGAAAAGCCTTCTCCTTTTGATGAAGCTGTGAGTTTAATTTGGTTCTTGGAAAATGTATTTTATCACTCTGCAAGCACCATCTATGACTATATAGCAGAACACATCATTAATTCCGATGAATTAGATAATTCAATCTTTGATTTTGGTTTTTGGCCAGGAGGGGATCGAGATGGCAATCCATTTGTTACCGCTGAGATCACCTTAAAGACAGCGAAACGTTTACAGTTTTCTGTTCTCAGAAATTATTACCGAGATCTTAGGAAATTAAAAAGAAAGATAACTTTTCCGGGCGCAGAACACCGCGTAGCAAATCTTGAACAATTAGTTTTTAATGAATTGTTTTATCCTGATCGCAACACTGAATTTTCATTAGATATTCTTTTGAATGAAATGAATACTGTTTTAAATATCCTTGTCAATGAACACAGTGGCTTGTATCAAGAAGATGTTCGGAATATAATTCATAAAATGAAATTGTTTGGACTACATTTTGCAACTTTAGATATTCGTCAGGATTCAAGGGTGCATCACGGGGTATTTACTGAAATTGTTTCACATCCAGATATACAGTCTTACGTTACAGGACTTCCTGAAAACTATCTTGACTTGACTGCAGAAAAAAGATTAGAGGCACTTTCTACCATGAAAGGAAATGTTTCACCTACCATCTATGGAGATGAGATAACACAGCAGACTCTGGAAAGTATTCGTGCAATGCAAAGCATTCAAAAGACAAATGGAGAGAGAGGCTCTAATCGATATATCATTAGTAATTGTCAAACTTTAGAGAATATTTTAGAACTATTTGCAATGTGTCGTTTAAGTAATTGGGAAAACCCAACTGTTGATTTTATTCCTTTATTCGAAACAATACCCGATCTAGAGTCTGCAGAAGCAGTAATGGAAGGATTATTCAATAACCCCATCTATAAAGCACACTTGGAAAGTCGTAAAAATAAGCAAACAGTAATGCTTGGGTTTTCCGATGGTACAAAAGATGGTGGGTACTTTATGGCAAACTGGAGTATTTACAAAGCCAAAGAAGCATTGAGCGGGTTGGCAACCAAATACGGTATTTCGATGGCGTTTTTTGACGGTAGAGGAGGGCCTCCAGCTCGTGGTGGTGGAAACACCCATGAGTTTTATGCTTCTATGGGAGATACAATTCAAAGCGATGACATCCAGCTTACTATCCAAGGTCAAACCATTAGTTCAAATTTTGGAACCTTAGATTCTTCACAATACAACTTAGAGCAGTTGTTGAGTTCTGGTATTGCTAGTCGTATTTTAAATCCAGGCAAAAACAATCTTTCTGATGCCGACAGAAAAACAATGGAAAACATTGCGGCACATAGTTATGAAGCTTATCAAAACTTCAAAGCACATCCAATGTTTATACCTTATTTGGAACGTATGTCCACCTTGCCTTTCTATGCTAAAACAAATATCGGGAGTAGACCTTCCAAAAGAGGAAAATCAAAAGGCTTGCAATTTGAAGACTTAAGAGCGATTCCCTTTGTAGGTAGCTGGAGTCAATTAAAACAAAATGTTCCGGGATTCTTCGGTGTTGGAACTTCAATTCAACATTTTATAAATGAAGGAAAAATTGAAGATGTAAAGCAGTTGTATAAAAACTCACGCTTCTTTAGAACATTACTCTTCAACAGTATGATGAGCTTGACAAAGTCTTTCTTTAAGCTAACCGCTTACATGAAAGAAGATAAAGAGTTTGGTGCTTTTTGGGAACTGATTTTTGAAGAATATAAACTTACCAGAGCGCTGCTACTAGAGGTTAGTGATTTCAAATCTTTAATGGAAAATGAACCCGCTGGAAAAGCTTCTATTCGTGCAAGAGAAGAAATTGTACAACCATTATTGACGATACAGCAGTTTGCCCTTATGCAATTGCAAATACTTCTTAAATCAAAAGAGGTTGATGCCGAGAAAATTCAAATTCTAGAAGCAATGGTCACCCGCTCTTTGTTTGGAAATATTAATGCGAGCAGAAATTCTGCTTAAGCAGAGGCGTAAAAATCAAAGGCTTTTTGAAAAAGTTCTTGAGGGACTTGAACATCAATAGCTGGAATTCCAATTTTAGTTAATAATACAAAATTGATTCTTCCTGCTTTGTTTTTTTTGTCGTGTCGTAGTAGTGCTAAAATAGCCTCTACATCCTCTTCTTTTATCTCTACTTGAGGATAAAATTGCTGAAATACTAATTTAATCTCCTTTGCTTCCTCTGGACTTAGACCACAACACTCTATTGACAGGTAAGCCTCTAACACCATTCCTATTGCTATAGCCTCTCCATGAAGGAGCCTTTGTTTGCTGGGTGTAACTAAAAAATAGGATTCAATCGCATGTCCTAGCGTATGTCCAAAGTTTAATATTTTACGTAATCCCTTCTCATAGGGATCTTCTTGAACTACTTCACTTTTAACGGCAACTGAAGGTTTGATGTAAGGGGATAAAACCTCTGGAGTTAAATTCACTAAGCCCTTTAATTTTCCCCAATAATTTGCATCTGCAATTAGCCCATGTTTTAACATTTCTGCAAAACCACTTCGTACTTCTTCTAAAGGTAAAGTCGAAAGCCATTGACTATCAATCACAACCTGTTGGGGTTCTTGTATAATACCAATCTGGTTTTTTAATGCACCTAAATCAATCCCTGTTTTACCACCTACTGATGCATCTACCATAGAGAGCAACGTAGTAGGGATATTATAAAAATCAATCCCACGTTTAAATGTACAGGCAACAAATCCACCAAGATCGGTAACTACGCCACCTCCCAGATTAATTAAAGCACTATTTCGATCTGCACCAAGAGAAGACAATTCGTTCCAAAGTTTTTCGCAAGTAGACAAATGTTTGTTTTCCTCCCCAGCTTGCATCACCAATACAGAGGTTGGATTCAGTTCAGTATGCGCTAACAAGCGAGTTAAACAATGCTGCTCCGTATTCTCATCAACTAAAATGAAAAGACTCGTGTATTCATGTTTATTAAGCTGTTGAACTAGAGAGGTCAACCCTTCTGAACCGTATGAAATATTAATTTGATTTTGCATATTGATTTAAAATTCAAAAATACGGATTTAAAAAAAAGTAGATCTCTTTAAAAATTACAATGCAGAAAGTATTTTCTGTAAACGCACCAACCCTTCTTTTCTTGCTTTTTTGTTAGCCTCAGAAGCATTTTGCTGTTCCCCGGCTCTGAAGAAACCGTGACCTGCTCCTTCATAAACGACGGGTTCAAAAACCTGAGTTTCATCTTGCATTGCTGCCTGACTTGACGCGATAGTAGCGTTCACACGGTTATCATTACCTCCATAAAACCCATATACAGGAACTTGAATGTTTTGATAAGCTGTGACGTCTTTAGGTCCTGTACCATAGCATACTATGGCAGTTTCAATTTCATTTGACTGGGTTGCAAACTGGAACGATTGACTTCCTCCCCAACAAAAACCGATAACAACCACCTTCCCGTTTGCAGCAGGAATAGTTTTAGCATAAGCTACACTTGCGTCCAATGTTGCCTTAATCTGATTTGCGTCTAAACCGTAAATTCCTGTACGTGCTAAATCAGAATTTTCATAATCTGCAGTACCACCCCCATTAGGTGCAGTTCCAGAGAGAAAGTCTGGAGCGAGTGCGATATAGCCCATTTCAGCAATTTGATCCGACATAGAACGTGCCCAGTCATTCAATCCTCTATTTTCATGAATTACAATAACAACGGGTACTTTTTCTGAAACCTCAGGATAGACTAGAAAACTCTTAACTTCCTGTTTTTCAGTACTTACAGTAATCCATTCATGATGCCTAGGAGAGTTTTCTAAACGCTCTAATGGGGTTTGTCCCCAAACAAATGAGGTGATTAAAAGACCTAAAATAGTTAGTTTTTTCATGGGGTAAATTTTATTGATTACAAAAAATCACTGTCGTCTATGGTTCTTTTTTATTCGATCTAAGCTTACTTTATTCTCTCGATCCTTAATGGTTTCCCTTTTGTCGTAAAGCTTTTTTCCTTTAGCTAGAGCGATTCTCAGTTTTGCGAAGCCGTCATCATTTATAAATAAGCGAAGAGGTACTATGGTTAGACCGCTATTTTTTACTTCTTTATATAACTTTTTTAACTCTTTTTTGTTGAGTAAAAGTTTTCGTTGGGCTTTGGGTCGGTGATTAAATCTTGTCCCAAAAGCATACTCTTCAATATGCATATTCACAGTAAACAATTCTCCACGCTCGTTAAACTCACAAAAACTTTCTGTAATAGAAGCTTTACTGTTTCGAATGGATTTGATTTCAGTTCCAGTCAATACAATCCCAGCCGTATACTCTTCAATGAGCTCAAATTCAAAACGGGCACGCTTGTTCTTTATGTTAATGTTATTTTGCACAATTCAAAGGTACTACTAATCTAGTTTGAAGCCTCGTTTCTATTTCCGAAAATAAATTCTGTTTCAAAATAATCTAACTGTATTACTTCTTCTTTTGAAATAGATCCTTCCAAAAGGGCTTTACTCAGTGGATTAAGCACATATTTCTGTAAGGTCCGCTTTACAGGTCTTCCACCATATTGAGGGTCAAATCCTAGCCGTGCCAATTGAACTGTGGCTTCGGTGGTGGTGTGAAGGGTGATTTCTTGTGTGCTAAGTCGTTTTGCAATTTTATCCATTTGTAGTTCTACAATTTTTTGAATTTCTTTTTGTGTCAGGGGAGAAAATAAAACGATATCATCTATTCTATTTAAAAACTCAGGTCTAATTTGTTTCTTTAAAAGCGACATTACTTTCTCCTTAGCCACTGATTCAGCGGTTTCAAATTTTGGATTTTCCTCAAATGCTGTTTGAATCTCATGACTCCCTAAATTGCTTGTCATGATAATGATACTGTTTTTGAAATCGGCAAGGCGCCCTTTGTTATCCGTAAGTCTTCCCTCGTCCAGCACCTGTAGCAATACATTGAAAGTATCGGGATGTGCTTTCTCTATTTCATCTAACAGAATTACGGAATAAGGCTTGCGTCTTACGGCCTCAGTCAACTGACCGCCTTCTTCATAGCCCACATAGCCGGGAGGGGCACCTAAGAGCCTACTTACCGCATGTCGTTCTTGGTATTCACTCATGTCGATTCGAGTAATATTACTTTCATCATCAAAGAGAACTTCAGCCAATGCTTTGGCTAATTCTGTTTTTCCCACCCCTGTAGTCCCCAAAAAGAGAAAACTACCAACTGGATGATGGTGGTCTTGTAAGCCAGCTCTTGAGCGGCGAATGGCATCACTTACTGCAACCACCGCTTTTTCTTGCCCCACCAAGCGTTGGTGCAATTGTTTTTCTAACTGAAGAAGTTTATTTTTATCAGTCTGTAACATTTTACTCACGGGAATTCCTGTCCATTTCGCAACAACTTCTGCAATGTCATCATAGGTTACATCTTCTTTGATCAGAGCTTTACCGTTCTTTGAATTAATAACATCCTCTTGTAATTTTGTTATTTGCGCTTCAGCCTCTTGCAGCTTGCTGTAACGAATTTCAGCAACAGTAGCATAATCTCCATCCCTTTCTGCTCTGTCAGCTTGAGCTTTCAGGGTTTCGATTTCTAATTTAGTCTGCTGAACCGCGTCAATCTTTTCTTTTTCTTGACTCCATTGTGCAAAAAGTGCATTCCTCTTTTCCTTTAATTCACTAAGCTCTTTGTTAAGTCTTGTAATTTTTGCTTCTTCTTTCTCTCTTTCAATGGCTACCAATTCAATCTCAATCTGACGAATCTTACGATCTAAAGTATCCAATTCTTCTGGTTTGGAATTAATTTCCATTCTGAGTTTAGAAGCGGCTTCATCCATTAAGTCAATCGCTTTGTCGGGTAAAAAACGATTGGTAATGTATCTATTGGAGAGCATCACAGCTCCAATAATTGCGTCATCCTTAATTCGGACTTTGTGATGGCCTTCATATTTGTCTTTGATTCCTCGTAAAATTGAAATAGCACTTTCTGTATCAGGTTCGTCTACCAGTACTTTTTGGAAGCGACGCTCTAAGGCTTTGTCCTTTTCAAAATACTTTTGGTATTCATCTAGGGTAGTGGCACCAATTGCTCTTAATTCACCACGTGCTAATGCAGGTTTTAAGATATTCGCAGCATCCATTGCACCCTCACCACCTCCTGCACCCACTAAAGTGTGAATTTCATCGATAAATAAAACCAAATCACCCTCACTTTGTGTAACTTCTTTTATCACACTTTTAAGGCGCTCTTCAAACTCTCCTTTGTATTTGGCTCCAGCAATTAAAGCGCCCATATCAAGTGCAAAGATTTGCTTGTTTTTGAGGTTTTCTGGGACATCGCCCTCTATAATACGATGTGCTAGCCCTTCCGCAATAGCGGTTTTTCCCGTACCCGGTTCTCCTACAAGTATAGGATTGTTTTTGGTACGCCGACTCAGGATTTGCAACAATCGTCGAATTTCTTCATCTCTTCCAATTACTGGATCTAATTTTGCCTCCTCGGCTAACTTATTTAGGTTTTTAGCATATTTTTCTAGAGCATTAAAATTTCCTTCAGCAGAAGCAGAGGTTACTTTTTCTCCTTTACGAAGCTCTTTGATTGCTGCTTCTACTTCTTTTTTGGTGACCCCTTGATCTTTGAGCATCTTTCCCACTTTACTTTCTGACTCAAAGAGTGCTACAAAAAGATGTTCTGTAGCCACATATTCGTCCTTTTGACTTTTTGCTCTATTTATAGCCCTTAAAAGCGTTTGGGATGCTTTTGGAGAAAATTGTTGTTGTCCACCTTTGACTTTAGGGAAACTATTTAATATGCTATCGTTTAGTTGTTTTACTAAATTGAAATTTACTTGAAGTTTTTTAAATAAATAGGGGAGCACATTTTCGTCTACCTCCATGAGCCCTTGAAATAGATGCTCATTTTCAATTAATTGATGCTCACGGTCAAAAGCATTTTGCTGTGCCGCTTGTATCACTTCTTGGGATTTTAAGGTAAGATTATTCAGATTCATAGCAATTTTTATTCAGTTCCTATCAAAAGCTATTCCACTGACAGTCAAATGACTATATGTCTATTTTTCATCTCAACCTAATGTCATTATGTCTGCAAAATACATTAACAATGTCAGATTAAGAGGATTTGAAAACACCAGAAATAAGAAAGAGAAATAGTATCTTTACAAAAAAAACGCATGGTACTCTCCGAATTTTTATTTGCCTTAAATCAAACAACTTCCTTTCGTTTTCAGTTGCCAAATGGAGACTTTGTTCCCCCACATTTCCACATAACTGAAGTCGGAATGGTACACAAACATTTTATTGATTGTGGAGGCACAGAACGCAAAGAAAGCGTTGTCAATTTTCAACTGTGGAGCTCTGATGATATTCAGCACCGTTTAGATCCACAAAAAGTGATACAAATCATTGGCTTATGTCAACAACGTATTGGTTTAGTTGATACTGAAATAGAGGTGGAGCATCAAATAGAGACCATAGGGAAATATGGATTAAGCTTTGATGGATCTAATTTTCAGCTTATGACCAAAGCCACAGACTGCTTGGCTAAAGAAAATTGTGGGATTCCTGAAACTTCTA
>Ga0228619_1000810_pt1 | contig 13940 bp, 10 predicted proteins | sample 22DmetaG_FD_190065 | JGI IMG/M metagenome (GOLD analysis project Ga0228619, IMG submission 190065) | Seawater microbial communities from Monterey Bay, California, United States - 22D | ecosystem: Environmental > Aquatic > Marine > Coastal | place: USA: California | collected 2016-10-12 | reverse complement strand
TGCGTTAATCAGTTCAAAATCACTTGAGTTTTCATCCATTTGATCACTTAACTGGAGGGTGTTGAGCAGCCTGTCAGAAATTCCAGGGAAAAACCTCCCAATAATTAATGATGCTTGGTACCGGTTGATTCTGTTCCCAAAAGACCTCAGCCTTAGAAGTGGAACTAAAATATACTTGACTAATACAAAAGTATTAACCCCTATAAACCCAAAGAAAAAAACCATTCGGACAATAGAGCTGAAGCGGCCGAAAAACTCAAGAGTAATTACCAAGAGGTACGTAAACAACAGTATCCCGGTGAATAAAATAAACCCTTTCACCAATTGGTTCTTATAGAACTTACGTATGAACGCGTCTATCTGTGCTATTAATCGGTCAAAACTACTCATTGCTGCTTGAAGAGAATACCAAAATACAACATTCTTCCGTTTTGATAAAGCGTTTTAACGTTTAAATACAACTACGACCTTAATTTTACTTTTTTCTGTTCGATAGCGCTCGTATTGCGCTATTCCGTATCTTTGCCGCGAAGAAATAAAATTTTTATGTCAAAACCAGTACGTGTTAGATTTGCCCCTTCCCCAACAGGCCCACTACATATGGGCGGGGTTAGAACGGCCTTGTATAACTATTTGTTTGCTAAAAAAAACAATGGAACCTTTGTTATTCGTATAGAGGACACAGATCAAACCCGCTTTGTTCCTGGGGCACAAGAATACATTTTAGACGCATTAAGCTGGTGTGGAATTATGCCGGCTGAAGGGCCTGGTATTGGTGGGGATTATGGTCCATACATTCAATCTGAAAGAAAAGAAATCTACCGCCCATACGCTGAGCTGCTAATTGAACATGACAAAGCATACTATGCATTCGATAGCGCTGACGACCTCACGGCGATGCGCGACCAAGCAAAACAAATGGGAATGCCAAACTGGCAATACAATGGGGTAACGAGATTGTCAATGAAAAATTCTTTGACGCTTTCTTCTGACGATGTGAAGAATCGAATCGAAAACGGAGATCCATATACGATTCGAATGAAAATGCCTCGCAACATCGATGTACGCTTTAACGATGAAATTCGTGGATGGGTTGTTGTAAACACGAACAACTTAGATGACAAAGTTCTTTTCAAATCCGATGGAATGCCAACCTATCACTTAGCAAATGTAGTTGATGACCATTGTATGGAAATTTCACATGTTATTCGGGGAGAAGAATGGCTTCCTTCAGCTCCTTTGCACGTATTGCTTTATGAGGCTTTTGGGTGGGATTGCCCAAAGTTCGCTCACCTACCTCTTCTTCTAAAGCCCGATGGAAACGGAAAACTAAGTAAAAGAGATGGGGACCGCTTAGGATTTCCTGTGTTTCCGACAAACTGGAAAACAAGCGATGGAGACGTTTTCCCAGGCTATCGTGAACAAGGTTACTATAGCGGTGCATTTATTAACATGTTAGCCTTTTTGGGCTGGAACCCTGGAACAACTCAGGAATTGTTTTCTCTCGATGAACTCGTTGAGGCCTTCACTCTTGACCGTGTTGCTAAAGCCGGAGCGAAGTTTGATCCCGACAAAACGAAGTGGTTTCAGCAACAACACCTTAGAAAACACGACAACAAAGACTTGGCTAAACAGCTGACTGAAAGCTCCGATTCTACCTATTCACATGAGTCGCTTGAAACAATTTGTGGCCTAATGAAAGAGCGGGCAACATTTGTACAAGACATTTTATCGGATGGAGCATACTTGTTTCAAAAACCTATTGAGTACGACCCTAAAACAATCCGTAAGAAATGGAAGGATCATGCGAAAGATTTGATGGAGGAGTGGAACGCTGTTCTCAAGTCTATTGACACTTTTAACCCTTCCTCAATCGAAGCCTCTTTTAAAGATTTTATTGAAAAGAAAGGCGTTGGGCTTGGTGCAGCGCTGCCTCTGTTTCGATTGTTGGTTACCGGAAAAGGAATGGGGCCAAGTATGTTTGAAATTGCTTCTTTTTTAGGTCAAGACGAGTGTGCTGAGCGTATTTTACACGGAATAAACAGCGTTCAAAAGCTAAAAAAAGGAGAATGAAACACATCGTAGAGGTGAACGGAATACAACTTTATGCCTACCACGGCTGTCTTCCTGAGGAAGCAAAAATTGGAGGCAACTATTGTGTTGATGTATCTATTGAGACAGACTTTTCCGAAGCTGCTCAAGAAGACAACCTCACTAAAACCGTTGACTACGTAATCATTAATAAAATCGTTAAAAATGAAATGTGTGTTCGTTCTCAACTTATTGAGCACGTCGGACAGCGAATCGTTGAGCGTATTCGCGCAGAAATAAAAAACATCCACTTTATTCGTGTAAAAGTGGTAAAGATCTGTCCTCCTATTAATGGCGATGTAAAGAACGTCGCAATAATCATAGAAGAATAGTCTAAACTTTATTTTTTTCTTACATTTGCGCCTGAATAAATGGTCCTGTGGCCGAGTGGCTAGGCAGAGGTCTGCAAAACCTCGTACAGCGGTTCGAATCCGCTCGGGACCTCAAAAAGAAACCCTTTCTTGATATACAAGATTGGGTTTCTTTTTTACAACACAACGTATGATAATTGGTAGAGATTTTGATAAATTAGAATTTAACTGGTTGGGGCTTGAACTTCTGGAGCCCAACGCTCTTCTTTCAGATTCGATTATTGCTGTTTCCGGTATTGTTCTTGGTTTTTTTGTTTCAAAACAAAATAAAACACTTACAAGTCCTTTTTTTAATTATTGGAAATACGTTTTTTTTCTTTACGGAGTAGGGTTCTTCTTGGGGGGTGTTGGGCATGTTTTCTATAATTATTTTGGGCTCTTTGGGAAATATATTCCATTGCTTGTGGGTCTATCAATGCCTGTGCTTATTGAGCACGCTATGATCTCGTTGCTTCCAAAGCAAGAGCAAGCCACTTTCTTTTTCCTCTCAAAAGCCAAAGTAATTGTTGCCGCATTCGTCCTTACGCTGATCTTCTTTTTGGCAAGCGACGAAAATGTTCTACCAATGATGTTGCTCGTCCCGAGTATCAATTCTTTTGTTGGTTTTGTTTTCTCCTGTGGCTTCCTGGGGTGGAAGTTTGGAAAGACAATTGCCCCTTCATTTTATATCCTTCCTGTAACGATTCTTGTGTTGGTTCCTGCGGGCTTTGTGCAGATTTATAAGGTCAGTTTTCACCCGTGGTTTGACCGAAACGACTTTGGACACCTCCTTATCATTGTGTCTCTTTTTATGTATTACTACAGCGTTCGTGGATATAGAAGGTTTCTTAAGAATAAATCTATTTCACAATTGAAAACATCCGCATAATAGGCTTTGCTTTTCTTCCGTTTATATCATTGCTTATTATAATAGCAATGTACGCTCCTGGTTGAAGTATTTCGCCTCGGATATCAGAATAACCATCCCATTTAAAATACACATCGCTTGATGAAAAAACCTCTTTGTTTTCAGCGTCTATCACAACAATACTAAAGGATGTTGGGTCCAATTCTTCTGGATTTTTAATGTATAAAAAATCATTCACCCCATCTTTGTTTGGTGTAAATACATTCGGAAAAACAACATTTATTTCAACTGAGCCTTCTACTACCTGCTCATTTTCCGGAATAGACACGGGGTCAACGATTTCGGGTTCAGGATATACTAGGTTTTTTGGTGCGGGAAGAAAGGCTTCATTTTCTACAAAAACTCTCAACTGATGCTCTTCTTGTTTCTGTTCTAGATATGATGTGTCTACCTCTATTGCCGTTAAAACAGTATTTTTCGATTCTTTATGAGTTGTCTTCGGTTTGTCCTTTGAATCTGCTTCCTCCTTGTCCTCCACAGTAATATTCGCCCTTCCTGAAACAACCTTTTCAGCTTGAACCAACCCGGATTCTTGACGTTTTTTAGCCAGCGGCGTTACTGTTTTTGTTGGTTGTTCTTTGTCCTGCACAAGTAAAACAACTGTTAATGTTATTATCCCTGCCGCTACTAATCCAACTGCTGATTTTAAAGCAAGAGATGTGCTGGCTAAGGCCCCTCCGCTAGAAACAGAACCAAGCTTTGCAGAAAGATCCCCCCAAAGTTCAGGACGAACCTTGGCTTCATAAGAATGAAGTCCCTCTGAAAACAACTCTTTTATGTCGTCTTTACCTTTCAAATTTTAATTCTTCAAGTTGTTTTTTTAAGTATGCTCGGGCCCGAGAGTATTGCGATTTCGAGGTGTTTTCAGAAATACTTAGTTCTTGTCCTATCTCTTTATGAGAATATCCTTCTATCGCAAACATATTGAACACAACTCTATAGCCGCTCGGCATCTCTTTTATTAATTTTAGTAGGTCTTCTGCCGCAAGACGCTCTAACACTCCGTCTTTTAATTCAAGTTTATAATCTACGTCATCTAATGCAATATCACTTTTAAATTTTGCGTTTTTTCGGATTTGATCAAGTGCGGTATTGACTATTATTTTTCTTATCCACCCTTCTAAAGACCCTGTATGCGAGTAAAATTTAAGCTTTGTAAAAACCTTAACAAACCCGTCCTGTAAGACATCTTCTGCTGAAGCTGTACTTTTGCAGTACCGTATACAAACACCCAGCATTTTTGGCGCAAACTTTTCAAACAACATGCGCTGAGCTCGCTGGTCCCCATCTATACACTTCTTTATTAAAGCAGACTCATTCATAGCTAACGCTTAATTGTCAAGACCTAAAAATGCTAAAAAAGGTTGCATCACAATCTTTTTGTGTTTAAAAATGTAAATTTGTTTTCAATTAAAACCCGCTCATGAGGCTTCTTTTATTATTTGTTTGTTTTGTTGCCTCTTTTGATTGTTTTGCTCAAAACAATCAAAAAATTACAACCGGCATGTGGGTCGGCGAACTTCAGCTTACACCTTCTGATGTTTTACCTTTCCTATTTAAGGTTTATAAAAAAAACTCATCGATCCATTTCAATATACATAACGGAGAAGAAAAAATAGAACTAGAGCCGCCAAAAATAGTTGATGATAGTATTCATTTATCCTTCCCATACTTCAACTCAAAACTTGTGTGTGTTTTTAACAAGACCAATTGTATCTCTGGTTACTGGCACAATCTTGATAAAGGAGAAAATTATAAAATTCCTTTTTCTGCACACCCCTCAATAAAAAGGCGTTTTTCACATATAAACAAACAAACATCCGTATTGAATGTTAATGGGAAGTGGGAAGTAGAATTTGGTTTTAACTCTAACAACCCATATCCAGCAATCGGTGTTTTTTCTCAAAAAAAGAAATCAAACCATGTGACTGGAACGTTCTTAACTGAGACTGGTGATTATCGCTTTCTTGAAGGAAAGACAGCTAAAGATAGCCTGTTTCTCTCATGTTTTGATGGAGCTCATGCTTTTCTTTTTAAGGCTGTTATTACAAAAAACAACACTTTGGTTGGGCGTTTCTTTAGTGGTACACATTGGCAAAACGAGTGGAAGGGTGGTAAAAACAACGAATTTAAATTAACCAGTCCTGATGAACTAACATATTTGATTGATGGTGGAGACCTTTCTTTTAATTTAAAACGACTTGACGGGACACTTTATTCATATCCCAAAAACATTGCGAAAAATAAAGTAATTATTATCCAAATCATGGGAACGTGGTGCCCAAATTGCCTAGACGAAACTTTATTCTACAAAACCCTTTATGATAAATACCATGATCGAGGTTTAGAGATTATTTCAGTTGCGTATGAGGTTGGTAAAAATCATGACGAATATGTGAAAAGGGTAAATAAACTTAAAAACAAATTGGATTTGAACTTTACCTTTTTAATTGGTGGACAAGCAAAAAAAGAACTTGCCTCAACTCATTTTCAAGCTCTAAATCAAATAATATCTTTTCCCACTTCTATCTTCATAGATCAAAAAGGAGATATTGTTCAAATTCACACTGGATTTAACGGTCCCGGAACCGGAACATACTATTCCGATTACAAAAGAAAGACAATAATGATGCTTGAATACTTATTGGCGCAATAATTAGTTACATGGTATTTTATCTACCCTTCTTTTGTGTCTTCCTCCTTCAAAAGGTGTAGTAAAAAAAACTTCTACCATTTCTAAGGCGTTTTCCTCTGAAATAAACCGTGCTGGTAATGCAAGAACGTTTGCATTATTGTGTTCTCTTGCTAATGCAACCAATTCTTTATTCCAACACAGCGCACTTCGCACCCCTTGGTGTTTGTTCGCTGTCATATTAATGCCGTTTCCTGAACCACAAATAACTATTCCCAACATGCCTTCATTTTTTTCTACCATTGAAGCTACTGGATGTCCGTAATCCGGATAATCAATACTTGCATCCGAATCACAACCATAATCTTGCACATCAAAGCCTTTATCTTGTAATGATTTAACTATTTTTTTCTTTAATTGAAAGCCTGCATGATCTGCGCCTATTGGAACTATTTTACTCATATTGTCTGGTTTTATACAAATCTATATCATATTAACATTTACAACAAGTTTTAAACAAACAAGAAACCAAATACAACCAATTCCTTTTAATAGAAGGGGTTTCATATTTTATTTATTCACCAATAATGAATAAAATTTGTTTATTACTCTTGAAAACAAACTAAAACTTTTTCTTTGAAAAATAAAATATTTTTACAATCCAAACTTATTTTTTCCAATCCAAAAAAGTTAACTGGTTTTTATTTAAAGTTTATCTACATCATATTCACTTAAAAATATCCATTTCTAAAAAGTTTCTATCCACAACTCTTGCAATTCGTATAATTGTTAATAAACACTATAATGTCTATTACTACTAAAAAAGATCTATGTATAACGTGTTAATATCTACCACTGTATTTTTAATAACGTAAATAACAAACAATTAAAAATTTGTTTTCAAACATATTAACAGCCTTAATAAAAAGAATAATTAAACTTTTTATAAATAAATATTTAATTATATAATTAATTATGAATCGAAAAAGTGAAATTAGGATGTTTTAAAAAAAGATACTATCTTAAGTAGAGGTAATGTTTAAACAGTTGATTATCAGCAAAATGAAATGGATAAAAGTCAAAATCAGATTAACGATAAAATGGATTAAACCATTTCTAAATCAATCGTTCTTTTTCGTGTTGAAACTTCATAAATTCTGACTTTGACTTTATCACCGATTGTATATTCTTTTTTATGTCGAGCTCCTCGGATACAATAAGATTCCACATCAAAAGAAAAACGGTCACCAGGAATTTCTGAAATTGGGACCATTCCTTCACACTGGTTATCATCCATACGAACAAACATTCCAAACTCTGCAATACCTGAAACGGTGCCGTCAAAAACCTCCCCAATTTTATCTACAACAAAAAGTGTTTGAAAGTACTTTGTGCTTTCACGTTCAGCTTCAACTGCTTTCCGTTCCATCCTTGAAATGCGTTTACATACATCATCTAAAGTAGCACCATAACGGTGATTTTTATGTGTTAATTCTTCCTGTAACACCCTATGAACAACAAGATCTGCATAACGACGGATTGGGGAGGTGAAGTGTGTGTAGGTTTCAAATGCCAATCCATAATGTCCTATATTTTGTGTGTCATAAATTGCTTTTGCCATTGAGCGAATCGCCATTGTTTGAATAATCGAATATTCGTTCTTTAATCGAACGTCAGAGAGGAGTTTATTTATGTTTTTGGAAATTTTATTTTCATCTTCTAAATCAATTTGGTACCCGAATTTTTGTATGAAAAGATTAAAAAGAGCTGTTTTTTCAGGATTAGGTTTATCATGACATCGATAAATAAAAGGAATTTTTGACCCAGCTTTTCCTCTACTTGTAATAAACTCTGCTACATTTTTGTTCGCTAAAAGCATAAACTCTTCAACTAGTTTATGGGCGTCCTTTGAACGTTTAATAACAACTTCATCTGGATGTCCTTCGTCATCTAAACGAAAGCGAACTTCTTCAGATTCAATATTCATAGCCCCTGAATTAAGCCTGTTTTTTCGCAAAATTTTAGCGATTTTATCTAAAATAATTATCTCATTGCTATAATCACCTGTTGCTCCCTCTATAATTTCCTGTGCTTGTTCATATGTAAATCTTCGGTTGGAATGAATTACTGTTTTTCCAAACCACCGGGAGTGAATAGTTCCACTTTCATCCATTTCAAAAACTGCAGAAAAACTGAATTTATCTTCATTTGGACGAAGTGAACATGCTAAATTCGATAATTGTTCCGGAAGCATTGGTATAACACGATCAACTAAGTATACAGAGTTGGATCGTTTCAAAGCTTCAACATCCATTGGTGTTCCAGGTTGAACATAATGACTGACATCAGCAATATGAACACCAACCTCAATATTGCCATTTTTTAAACGCTTAAAAGAAATTGCATCATCAAAATCTTTTGCGTCAAGAGGGTCAATTGTAAAGGTTGTGATGGATCGAAAATCTCGTCTTTTATCAACTTCTTTTGGATCCAAACCCATACCAACAGATTCAGCTTGAGTTAAAACAGCATCAGGAAAAGTGTATTCAATACCTTGGTTAACAAGAATACTAATCATTTCAGTATTATTACCTCCTTCATTTCCTAAAGATTCTATTACTTCACCATAAGGACTATCAGCAGATTTCGGCCATTTTGTGATTTTTACTAATGCTTTATCACCATGTTTTGCACCATTTAATTTTTCTTTTGGAAGGTAAATATCAGTTCCAACTCTTGAATTATCTGGAATGAGAAAGGCAAATTTTTCATTCGATTTAATTGTACCAACAAATTGCGTTCGTTCACGTTCAATAACATCAACAATTGATCCTTCAAGTTTTGAGTTATTTTTTTTATTAATCATTTGAACTTTAACACGATCACCATCCAATGCCTGATTGATATTTTTAGGATGAATAAAAATATCTGAAGTTTTGGAATCATCAAGAATAACGTATCCTGCTCCGCGTTGCGTAAGTTGAATAATACCTTCAAGATAGTTCGTGGCTGTATTCAGTTCATATTTTCCATGTCCAGCACTTTTCAAAAAATTAGACTGCACTAAATCTTCAAGAACACTATAGGTTAATTTACGTAAAGCGCCTTCCCGAACATCAATAAGTGAACATACTTGCTTATGCGTGAGAGATGTTTCAGGATGACTAGTAAAAACCTTTTGTATAATATGGTTTAAACTGTGCTTAAGCTTCTTTTTAGAAGGCTTTTTACGTTTGGACATATTTGCGAAGATACGCTTAATTTAGAAAAATTCTTAACAGTTCTTTTAAAAGAATTAAACTGATAATGATAACTTTGTGAAAAATAGTACGCCATGAATGAAAGAGTAGAAAAAGCATTAAACATGCAAATAGAGAAAGAAGCATCCTCTTCACAGTTTTATTTGTCAATGGCTTCATGGGCAGAGGCTGAAGGGTTCAACGGAACAGCTAAATTTTTATACCTCCATTCCGATGAGGAGAGATTTCATATGTTGAAACTCGTGAAGTTTGTTAATGAAAGAGGAGGCAGAGCAATTATACCCGGCTTGGGAGCACCACAAAAAACGTTTGAATCGATTTCAAATGTTTTTGAATCATTATTAGAACATGAATTAAGAGTTACAGAGAGCATCAATAACTTGGTAGATATATGTTTACAGGAAAAAGATTATACAACACATAATTTTATTCAGTGGTATGTTTCTGAGCAGCTTGAAGAAGAAGCTTTGGCTCGAACGATAGTAGATAAAATAAAAATGATCGGCGGGGATAAAGCAGGCTTGTATTTGTTCGATAGAGATTTAGAAAACTCCGCAATTGTACCAACTCCAGCAAACGAAACTCAAAACAATGAATAAGCGCTAAATTTATGGTATTTTCATAGTACATGTTTCCCGCTATTGTTTCTTTATTGTTTTGCATTTTTTTTTCCAATTTTACTTTTGGACAAAATGAAATACGGTTTAAAAATTATACAATAAACGATGGTCTTTCTCAAAGTTCGGCGCTATGTATCATCCAAGACGACCTGAATTCCTTATGGGTAGGAACACAAGATGGATTAAATCGTTTTGATGGCAAGACATTTGAGGTTTTCACTTCGAGTGATACATATGGCCTTGAAAGTGAGTACATTCGTTGTGCAACAAAAGATAAAAAAGGAAATTTATGGTTTGGAACCAATAATGGACTGACTCAATACAACAAACAAACAGAAAAATTTTCTTCTTATTTTCCTAAAGATGGAGAGTCATTTCAAATAGAGGATATCTCAATTGGAGAAGATCAAAAAATATGGATTGCTAGCGCTGAAGCAGGGGTTTATAGTTTCGATAAAACGACGAAAAAATTTAAATCACACATTATTGAGATTCCATCACGGAAGGCAACAAATATTTTTTGTACACCATTAGGAAAAATAATTGTATCCTCTAAAGACAAGGGAGTGCTTCTGTATGATAATCAATCAAAAAAGTTAAGTGAAATAGAGTTAAAAAGTGAACAGAGAAGTAGGGTTCAGGTAAACAACATAAAAACAAAAGATAAGAAAACAATTTTATTTATTACCAATAATGGGATATACGAATTGAATATTCAAAAACAAGAGGTGCTGAAAACATTAGAGTTACCATCTGTTAATTCAAAAAACACAAATATTACCGATGCTTATTTTAACGCTTCATTAGGGTGGGTAATTACAACAACAGGCGAGGGTTTGTTTTTAATAGAAAAAAACAAAAAAACACGCCAATTTACTGAAGATATTTTTCAAAAAAACACCTTGTTATTTAATGACATTAACACTGTTTTTACTGATAATTCAGGAATAATTTGGATTGGGTCAAATCGCGGTTTGTCTGCGTTTAACCCAAGAAATAGGGGAATCTTGGGTGCTGGTCCAAGCGGAAAGAGCGACAACGGTATTCCTTCAGCAAGCGTTTGGTGTTTTCAAGAATCCTCAGCGGGAAAAACAATTTATATTGGAACACAAACAGGTGTTTCAAAATTAAATAGGGAGACAGGCAAATACACTCATTATACAAGGCGGGAGAAAGGGTTGGAAGCGGCAGGGGGAGAAAGAATGGTTCTTTCAATTGCAACAATATCTAAAAACAGGCTGCTTGTTGCCTGTGCTGATGGCCTTTATGAATTAGCTGTTGATGGATCAAATTATAAGTACACAAAGTTAGAAACAAATGATAAAAACGCATCTGTAAAGCACAACCGCGCCTATTCGATATGTTTTTGGAAAGAAGACAACTATTTTGTTTCAACTTCAGACGGAGTTCTTTTATATAGTTCAAAAACAGGAAAAATTCAAAAATTTGAACACAACCCAACCAACCCAACTCAAACAATTAGTAAGGGGGCGTGTCGACTTTCATACAAGGATAATAGCGGAACAATTTGGTTCACAACAAGTTCTGGTGGGCTGAATGTCTTATCGGTTAAAAACGGCGCCCCAACAATACATCCCTACCAATTCAATATTTACATTAAAAAAGCGAGCAAGGATTATATAAATTCAATATACACTAAAGGTAATGGCGTTTTTTGGTTAGGAACAAGCGGATCAGGACTTTTACTGTGGGATGAAAACACAAAAAAAACAGTTGTTTATAATAAATCACACGGACTTCCAAACGATGTAATTTATAGCGTTGTCGCAGACGATAGAAAAACGTTGTGGTTGAGTACGAATAAGGGGCTTTGCTCTTTTAGTAAAAACAGAAGAAGAATAAAGACGTACACTGAGGCACATGGTTTAATGAGCAATGAGTTTAATCTTGGTGCTTTTATGAAAACAAGTCAAGGAGAGTTGTTTTTTGGGGGGATTTATGGGTTCAACTATTTTCAACCGGACGAACTAAAAAACAGCACAACTGATATTGGAATTGCTTTTACCAAACTAAAAATAGAAGGAGAAAGAACAAAAAAAGGAGACCAAAAAGACTATTTTAATGTTCCAATATATAATACAAATGAGGTTGTTTTTCCTTATGAGAATAGGAGTTTTACACTGAGCTTTCAACCTTCCGATTTATTCAATTCCGAGTTAATTAATTATAAATATACTCTTGAAGGGTCAGATGAGGGGGTTGTTTTATTGGAGGCTTCAGATGCGAATAAAATTCACTTTAACTCTCTTTCTCCGGGAGAATATTTCTTAAGGCTGTACGCAAGAAGAGGGGAAGAGAGCTGGAGTAAAACGCCGGCGGTTTTAAAAATTAGCATTTTACCCCCACTTTGGCAGACATGGTGGTTTAGAGGTTTATCGGCACTCCTTATTGCTTTTGTTGTGACTATATATGTTAAAAGAAGGATGTCTACAGCAAGGAAAGAGCAACAAAAGCTAGAGGAAAAAGTGCTAAAGCGAACAAACGAAATTCAAAAGAAAAACGAAAAAATAAAGGCCCAAAAACAAAAAATAGAAGAAGAGAGAAACAAAGTTGTTCGGCAGCAGGAGCTATTACAAAGAGAAAAAGACAAAACGGAGAAGCTTTTAAAAAAGGTTATTCCTGAATCAACGGTGGAAGAACTAAAAAAACGAGGAAAATCGAGGGCAAGAGCATATAAAAAAGTGTCTGTGTTGTTTACGGATTTTGTTGGGTTTACACACATTTCCGATCGAATGACAGCCTCAGCACTGGTAAAAAAATTAGATATTTATTTTACCAAGTTTGATCAAATTATAATTAAAAACAACTTAGAAAAAATAAAAACAATCGGAGATGCATACATGTGCGCAGGAGGGGTTCCTGTAAGAAATAATACAAACCCTATTGATACGTGTGTAGCTGCGCTTCAGATCCAAGCGTATATGTTAAAACGAAAAAATGATGCTATTGCAAATAGTGAAGAGTTTTGGGAACTTCGTTTGGGGGTAAACACAGGAGAGGTCACTGCTGGTGTTATAGGGAGCGAGCGTTTGGCATACGATGTTTGGGGAGCAACTGTAAATCAGGCTCAACGTATGGAAATGCTCGGCCGACCAGGAAAAGTGACAATTACCGGAGCAACACACCAATACATTGAGCCCTATTTTGAATGCACCTACAAAGGAAAAGTTCAATCGAAAAGCAGGGGATTACTCGATATGTACGAAGTGGATAGAATTAAGCCTGAGCTTTCTGAAAAAGGAGAAGGGTTGACTCCCAACTCAAGGTTTCAAGAAATAGTTAATCTTTATTTATATAGCTCTATTAATTATTATAAAGCAGAGCGTCATATTATGAAGCTTTTGGAGCAGAAACTTTTCAAAGGGCTTCATTACCATGGGGTTGCCCATTCAAAAGATGTGGTAGGAGCAGCGGAGCGAATCGCCTTATCAGAAAATGTTACAGATGAAGGGTTGTTTTTGTTGAAGTCTGCAGCAACGTATCACGATGCCGGCTTCATAGAGGAATACGATAATAACGAACCGATTGGAGCAAGACTTGCGGGAGAAATTTTACCAAAGTATGGGTATACGGAGCAACACATTCAAAAAATTCAAAAATTGATATTTGTGACGAAAATTCCCCACAATCCCACAACCCATCTTGAAGAAATAATTTGTGATGCAGACCTCGATTATCTCGGCAGAGACGATTTTCATGAAATAGCGGACAAATTACGCCTAGAATTAAAAGAACACGGAAAAATAGAAACAAGAAAAGAATGGGATGAAATTCAAGTAAGCTTTTTAAAGATGCACAAGTATTTTACGAAAACAGCCATTAAAACAAGGCAGAAAAAGAAAATGCAAAACCTCAAAGAAGTAGAGGAGCGCTTAAAAAAGAACAATTATACTGATTAAACAAAAAACCACCCCCAAAGGGAGGCAAGCAATAGAGAAAAGACCCCCTTATTTAATTAAAATCTGCAGCAAAAGAAAAAGATCCTTCAATTGGATTCATAATTAGTGTGGGAATTTGGGCGTTATTTGTAATCATATA
>Ga0228619_1000772_pt1 | contig 14344 bp, 12 predicted proteins | sample 22DmetaG_FD_190065 | JGI IMG/M metagenome (GOLD analysis project Ga0228619, IMG submission 190065) | Seawater microbial communities from Monterey Bay, California, United States - 22D | ecosystem: Environmental > Aquatic > Marine > Coastal | place: USA: California | collected 2016-10-12 | reverse complement strand
ATCACTTTTTTGTTGGTTTTAATGCTTTGAGTAAAGCCGAGGAAACCATCATCCAAGAATTGATGGCAGAGGGAAAGGCAGAAATCCTTTGGGACTTGGACCAATCTTTTTATAAAGACCCCTATCACAGTGCAGGTCATTTTATTCGACAATATTATCAACAGTGGAATCTTTTAAAAAGAGAGAAACCGGAATTTCCTGATTTATTTTCAGCACCAAAGCAGATAGAAATCATAAGCACAGCAAAAAATAATCTTCAAGCCAAAGCCGCAGTTCAAATTGCAAGTGAACTCTTCAGTAAAGACCCCAGTTCCTCTACTGTGATCGTCTTAGGTGATGAGACCCTTTTACAACCTACCCTTTCTGTACTTCCTCAAGAAGAAATCCCCTGTAACATTACAATGGGGTACCCACTAAAGGAAACCGTACTGTATAGTTTTTTCAAACGGTATTTCAATCTATTAGAAAATATAGGGACTTTGGGCTACTCCTATCGAGATATTCTTGAATTTAGTAAGACAGCTTGCTATAGAATAATTTTTAGAAAGTCCTCACTCGATACAGATCAATGGATTGAAAACTATCAAGGAAATTATATTCCTTATGAAGAATTGTGTAAAAAAGGCTCACTTTGGGAATTAATGTTTCCGCCTTTTAATACAGTAGCCCCCTTTTTAGAAAGATTAAAAAAAATAACAAAAACTCTAAAAACAGCATATCTCGAAAAAGAGACAGAACCCCTTCAAATTCACGTTTGTAATCGATTTCTTACAATTTGGGACTCCATTTTAACCCATCACCGTAATTATAATATTTTAAAATCTCTAGCTGATATCGAGTTGGTTTTTGACTTTCTAATTCAACAGGAAACTTTTGATTTTAAAGGAGATCCATTAAATGGAATTCAAATCATGGGAGTTTTAGAAACACGATTATTAGATTTTGACAATGTGATCATCACCAATTTAAATGAAGGGATTTTACCTAATGGGAAAACACCTTTTTCCTGGATTCCCTTCGATGTTCGAAAAAAGTTTGAGATGAATACTTTTATTGAGCAAGATCATTTGTATGCGTATCATTTTTATCGACTTTTACAGCGTGCAAAGAAGGTCTTTCTGCTTTATAATGCTTCAGCAGAAGGATTGTTTTCTGGAGAACGAAGCCGTTTTTTAGTCCAATTGGAATATTTTAAAGAACCTCAACATCAATTAAAATTTAAACAGGCTCAGTTACCTTTCCCAGAACTTGAAGACAAACCGAAGACAGCTTATAAAACACAAGCAGTTTTAGATCATTTAGAGGAGATCAGAAGATCGGGTTTTTCTCCTTCCTCTTTAACTCAATACATCAGAAATCCTTTATCTTTTTATGAACAACGCATGCTAAAAATACAACCTGTTCATGAGATAAGTAATCAACTAAGCGCTATGGACAAGGGAACCATAATGCACAAGGTCTTGGAAATCCTTTACCAGCCATATTTAAGTCAGGATATGAAGATATCGAATTACGATAAAATGTTGGAACTTCTATCCAATACTTTGGATTCAGTCTTTAAATCAACCCTGCAGAACAAAGAACAAAGAACAGGGAAAAATGCCCTGGTATATCAAGTGATGAAAGAAGTCTTGAAACAATTTTTAGTTACTGAAAAACAGCAAGTTTCAGATGGAGATCAAATCAAGATTCTTGCCCTTGAACACGATTTTTCAAAAGTCGTTTATGTAACTCCCTTAAAAAAAGAAATTCAATTTAAAGGAACCGTAGATCGAATTGACGTGGTAAATGATACCCTCAGGTTTGTAGATTATAAAACTGGAAAAGTTGGAGCTGCAGATTTAGCATTTTCAACTTGGGAGGAGGTCCGAACACTCCCCAAAAAGAATGCGCTGTTTCAGGTATTGATGTATTCGTATCTTCTAAGTCAAGATTTTAAGTACAACACTGTCATTGCGGGTGTGATTCCGTTAAAAACTTTCAAAAACGACTTTTTAGCCGTCAGTCAAAAAGAAAATATTCGAAAGAAAGTTTTGTTACAAATAGATGAGAGCGTACTGCACTGTTTTGAAAAAGAGTTATTCGATTTAATCAATGAAATTTTTGATCCTTCCATAGCATTTCAAGAGGTACAATAAACTTGTAAATTTGGAGTTTATAAAGAATTTGGAGAAAGCATTGCGCCATTTTTTTTACATTTACAAAAAGTATTTTTGATTGCTTACTATATTAAATAATGGCTAAGAAGGACGATTTTGATAAAATAGATACTAATGAAGATGGCTTTATTTCTAGAGAAGAATATGCAAATGCAAAAAAGTCAGCGGGAGTAGAAAAGGAAAATCTTAATTGGTTTTTGAGATTGATTACTCTAGGAGATCGCTTTGATATTAGTGATTTTTGGGATCGGCTTAAAAAATCTATTGTAGAATTTATCATACTGGTTTTTGGGGTAACGGTTTCATTTGGTATTGAACAACAAGGAGGAGAGTCAGACAACCGTGCAGACGGTATTGAAAACCTTCAAAATCTCAGAGAGGAAATCGATAAGATGATTGCTTATACAGACTCTTATATAGAACAGGTGGACTGGGTTTCAGACATGTACCAAAAACAATATGACATATGGGAAATAGATAATGACAGTATTTTTATTGATTTTCAAGAAGATGAGGAAGAAACAGATGGAAAATATTATTTTGCTCCTATGGGGTTTTATGTTCAGCGCGATCCCTTTGATCCACCAAGAGTAAACTTTGATGCAATAAAATTAGATGGGACCTTTCGATTATTGCCAAAAGAAGTGGGCTTAAAAGTGACCAATATTTATGACGGTACGGATTTAAAATACCTAATTGAAAATACAGGAAAAAACGAGGAACGTTATGTAAATCAATTCATAGATCAAATCGCAAATAAATGGGTTTACGATCTGCCTTGGGTGGACTTAGATTACAACGAATTTTGGATTGAGAATAGGAAATACATACAAAATGATAAGTTTATTAAATACAATTTGTACAAGCGGTTAGATCTTTGGCAATTTAGTGTTAAAGACCAACTCCAGCTATACCGTAATTCTCTTATAGAAGGAACCGTAATGCTTGATTCTGTTATTGCCGTTAGGGAAAGTGAATTTGAGTTTATCTGGTGGGTCCTTAATCCTAAAGACTAGCTTTTGAAATTAAATCAGCAACCAATTTTCCTGAAATTAAAGCAGGAGGTACTCCAGGTCCAGGAACCGTTAATTGTCCTGTAAAATATAAGTCTTTAACTTTTTTACTTTTCAGTTTTGGACGTAAAAATGCAGTTTGTAAAAGGGTATTGGCCAAGCCGTAAGCATTCCCTTTGTAAGAATTGTAATCTTTGATAAAATCCTCAACACAGAAGGATTCGCAAAACAGGATGTGATCTTTTATCGATTGCTGGGTTAATTTTTCAAGACGTTCAAGAACCAAATTAAGATGATGCTCCCTCATTTCACTGCTGTCTTCTATCCCTGGAGCAATAGGAATCAATAAAAAACAGGCCTCTTTCCCTTTGGGCGCCATGGTAGAGTCAGAAACCGAGGGGAAATTAGCATAAAAAAGAGGATTATCTGGCCATGCGGGATCATCGTAAATTACCCGTGCGTGTTCGTCAAAATCTACATCAAAGAACAAATTATGATGTGAAACGTCTTTAACTTTTTTATCCAAACCAATATAAAACAATAGGGAAGAGGGGGCAAACACCTTTTTGTCCCAATAGTCCTCACTGTAGGCTCTGTATTTTTGATCTAAAAGCGTTTCAGAATGATGGTAATCTGCTCCAGAAAGGACTACGTCAGCGGCTATCTTTTCTCCATCAATTTGAATTCCATTTGCTTTTCCAGAAGGATCAACAAGAATTTGTTCAACGGCAGCTCCGGTATGAAATTTTACCCCTGAAGATGTTGCTAAAGCAACCATTCCTGAGACAATACTGTACATTCCTTTTTCAGGATGCCAAGTACCCAATCCAAAATCGGCATAATTCATAAAGTTATAGAAAGAGGGCGTGTTGGAAGGTTTAGCGCCAAGAAACAAAACCGGAAATTGAAGTATTTGCCTCAGCTTTGGACTTTTAAAGTCTTTATATACATCTTTCTTTATGTTGCTGAGAAAGTATTTTACTTTTTTTATGGTAGTAGGAGTAACCAGTTCTAATGGAGATAAACCAGGACGATAGACCAAGTCTTTAATAGCGATATCATAATTTTCCTTGGCATTGGAAATGAATCGCGCTAGTTTTTTGCTACTTCCTTTTTCTTCTTTTTCAAAGACGGCATAAATTTTCTCTAACGAATCACCTATTGGAATGATCTCTTTTTCACCAAAAATGACTTGATAGCCAGGATCCAAACGCTCTAGTTTATAGAAGTCCTCAGTAGTTTTTCCAAAATCGTTATAAAACGATTCAAAAACATCAGGCATCCAATACCATGAAGGTCCCATATCAAAAGTAAATCCCTCTTTTTTTAGTTGACGTGCTCTTCCACCAAGGGTTTGATTTTTTTCAAAAACATGAACTTCAAATTCTTTTTGAGCCAAATAGGCCGCTGCCGATAGGGAAGAAAACCCTGAGCCAATGATTGCAATTTTTCTCTTCATAGGATCACAAAGATATTACAAAAAGCAGCGTTAAAAAACGATTTCAACTGAAAGGAAGCATTAATCCTTTTGAGCGGCCCATAGGACACCTCGCGTTATTAAATTCCAAACTTCTGGAATTTCAAAATCCTTTTCAGAATGACCTATGGCATTGTAATATACCCTCCCTTTTCCAAAAGCTTTTTTCCATACTACGGGAACTTCTACGCCTGCGATCCAAGAATCATGTTCCCCGCTGAACTGGGTAGTAGCGAGTACCTCTATTGCAGAGTCAACATGCATATAATACTGTTCAGAAAAAAGACTAAAATCATTGATTCCTTTTATGATGGGATCCTCCGTGTTATTCATTTTGACCGTATAAGAAACTTGACCTCCAGGATGTTTAACAAATTGACCTCCCACCATATATTGGTACTCTGTATTTTCTCTGAAAGAATCACCAAGACCGCCATGACAACCTGCCAAACCTACACCAGAAGCTATAGCGCTAATAAGTCCATGGGATTGTTCGTCCGTCATTTCACTCATAGTAATATGCTGAATAATCAAATCCAATCCATTCAAAAGTTCCGTATTGGTATAGATTGAGGTGCTATCAGCTAATTGAACTTTAGCACCCTGATTTTTGAGCCATAAACTTATCTTATCTGCAAAAATTTTTGGTTTATGCCCTTCCCAACCTCCATAGACTACTAGAACTTTTTTTCCGAATAAACCTTCTGTTTTGTTCTGCGAATGGGTTGTTGAAACTAAAGAAAAAAATAGAAGGCTAAGTAGGTAAGGTAGATTTTTCATTTTGAATTTTAAGGAAAGATATGAATTTACCTTTTTTTCCTAAAATGATGAATTTCTTCGACAAAAGATGCACTTATTATCCCTGTGGGTATGGCGACGATCCCAATACCAATCAATGAAATAATCCCAGCAAAAACTTTTCCCCAAACTGTAACAGGCACCACATCACCATAGCCAACTGTGGCTAATGATACCGTAGCCCACCATAAAGAAGCAGTAATGCTTGAAAAAACTTCAGGCTGCGCTTCGTTTTCTAAAAAGTAAATTGCTGATGCGGAAAAAATAATGCTTAAAAGTGAAAGAAACAGCGTAAATTTTAATTCGTTCTTCACCGCTGTCAGTGCTTTGATAAATAATTTTAGAGATTTATTGTCCCTGCCCAATTTAAAGATTCGAGAGAGTCGGAATAAACGAAGTATTCTAAAGAAGCGACCATCTAACAGGACAAATTGTTTGATGTAGAAAGGAACAATTGAAATTAAATCAATAATTCCAAAAAAACTAAATACATAGGATCGTACTCCCTTCCATTGGTTATCTACATAACTTAAATAGATTCTATAAAAGTACTCTAGGGTAAAGATAAGAATGGAAATTAATTCGAAATAATAGAAAAACACTCCGATTTCACGTTTTATAAATTCGTGGGATTCAAGTACCATTGCAATAATATTGGCAGCAATGAGAACATAAATAAAGATATCAAAACGGCTTACTTTTTTCATTACGAATAAATTTTAAGCAAAAAAACATTTTTTTAACAATTTAAAAAATTAAAAGAATTTATAGTTATTTATTAATACACTGTTTATCAGTCAATTGTATTCATTTCGCTTAAAATTTAAAATAGTTGTTATAGAAAAATCAAAAAAAAGTAAACAAAATTTATTTTGTGTAATATTTTATCACTATATTTCATTAAGTTTAAATTCAATTTGGTTTCAAAACGTCTCTGTTGATTACTTCCATTAGTCAAATTCTAAAATCCTAAACAGAGACGTTTTTACTTTTTCTTATCTAAAAAAACAATTATTTTAATAAATAAGCCAAAACATTATTTCAGGTAGATGCAACAAGTGATCACCCTCACTTTTTTTTCTTTTAAAACCAATAAAACTTGGGCGTTCAAGCAAATGGGTGTTGCCCCGAGGCAATTAAAAAAAATATCAGGCTTACAGTTTTTTAAATTTTTGGGAACTGGTGGTGGAGAAGGCTTTAGTCTAAAACCTGATTTTTCCACTTATGCTTTTCTAGGGGTATGGGACGATTTAGCCTCATATAAAAATTGTTTTCAAAAGCATCCTGTCTTTTTGAAGTACAAACAGAGAGCAGCATCACAACGTGAATTGATTATGAATCCACTAAAGAGTCACGGCCTTTGGAGTGGAATAAATCCTTTTAAAACTCAAGAAAAAATTTCAACAGATGGGAACTTTAAAGCTGTAGTCATTACCAGGGCGACTTTGCGATGGAACCGATTGATTTCTTTTTGGAAAGCTGTGCCAGCTGCAAGCAAGGCGATTGAAAAGGCAGTAGGCGTTCATTACTTTAAGGGAATAGGAGAATGGCCTTTTATTCAACAAGCTACAGTCAGTATTTGGGAAAATTTTGAATCAGTAAATACGTTCGCTTATAAAGATAAAGCGCATGCCGCTATCGTAAAAAAAACGCGTCAAATGAAATGGTATAAAGAAGATTTGTTTTCTCGATTTCAGTTACTTTCAGATACCACAAAAATCTTAAATTCATGAAAAACGCCATTGTTGTTGGTGCTGGAATTGCAGGGTTAGCCTCAAGCATCCGATTAGCTTTAAAAGGGTATTGCGTACAAGTTTATGAAAACAATTCGTATCCCGGAGGAAAGCTCTCTGCATTTAATTTAAATGGCTATCGATTTGATGCAGGGCCTTCTTTGTTTACCATGCCTCAATTTGTTTCGGAGCTTTTTCAACTTGCAGGTGAAGCTACCGAGGAGCATTTTGAATATTCTAAAAAAGCAATTGCTTGTAATTACTTTTGGCAAGATGGGACAACATTTACCTCCTACTCGGATCGTGAAAAATTTTTAAATGAAGTGGAGCGGGTTTTCAATGAACCCAAAAAAAATGTCGATCATTACCTAAAAAAAGCCCAAAAGAAGTATGAACTCACATCCTCTTTGTTCCTCGAACAATCCCTTCATAAACTAAAAACATATCTTTCAAATGACACTTTAAAAGCTCTATTTCAATTACAATCTTTTGAACTTCAAAAATCACTACATCAAGTCAACAAGCAAGCCTTTAACTCCCCATATTTAGTTCAGTTATTTGATCGTTATGCAACCTATAACGGCTCTGATCCCTATCAAACTTCTGGTATCATGACCCTCATTCAACATCTAGAAAGTGCATTTGGAACTTTTGTTCCTAAAAAGGGGATGGTGTCTATCACGGAAGCAATTTTTGACTTGGCCTTACGGTTGGGCGTAGCGTTTAATTTTAAGACAAGTGTAGAAGAAATTGTAACAAAAGAGAATAAGGTAGTAGGGATTCGGACGAAAAAAGAGTTTGTTAAAACGGATCTGATTGTATCCAATATGGACGTGTTTCATACCTACAAAAAATTATTACCCAAAGCCAGACAGCCCAAGAGAAGACTTCAACAGGAACGATCTAGTTCAGCGGTGATATTTTATTGGGGTATTGAACACCATTTTCCAGAGTTGGATTTACACAACATCTTTTTTTCTAAAGATTACGCAAAAGAATTTGAATCAATATTTAAAGGACAAACGGTTTCTGATGACCCAACAATTTATGTAAACATAACATCAAAAGACGTGCCTGAAGACGCACCTAAAGGCTGTGAGAATTGGTTTGTGATGATTAACACCCCAGCAAATCACGGTCAAAATTGGGACCAAATGGTGCAGCGTCTTAGAGCTATAATTATTGAGAAGCTATCAAAAAGATTGCAAGTACCCTTGGCATCAAAAATTGTATGTGAAGAAGTCTTAACTCCCCCTCGTATTGAGGAAAAAACACAATCCTATATGGGGGCACTTTACGGTGCTTCGAGTAACAACTCGATGGCTGCATTTTTGCGCCACCCGAATTTTTCAAATCGTATTAAAAACTTATATTTTTGTGGTGGAAGTGTACATCCAGGAGGAGGAATACCTCTTTGTTTGCTTTCTGCAAAAATTGTCGATGAACTCATTCCCAAAGCATCAGTATGAATTTAAATACTCTTTTGTCTAAACAACATATTTCTATAGGATTAATTTGGTTATTCCATGTTTCTGGTATAATAGGCATCATTTATAGTGATGCTTCATGGTTTATTCAGGCGACTCCTATAAACCTGATGTTGAGCTTTATCTTATTAATGATCAATACCGAGTGGAGCAAAAAAGCATTTTTTTTAGTTGTTCTTTGTTTTACCATAGGGATGTTAGCAGAAATTATTGGAGTTCATTATGGTTTTATTTTTGGGGCATACTCTTATGGGGATGCTTTAGGAACAAAATTTCTGGAGGTGCCATTAATGATTGGAATTAATTGGTGCATTTTAATTTTTATTACGGGATTTATTGCTCAATCTTTTCTAGAACCCCTTTGGAAAAGAACCCTTTTGGGTGTCGGGCTAATGCTTTTTATGGATTTGGTAATTGAACCAGTTGCCCCGGTGTTGGGTTTTTGGTCTTTTGAAACAGGATTGGCATCTATTCATAATTATGCCGGTTGGGCTGTAGTCGCACTTCCACTTCAAATTGCATTTCACAAGGTTAAAATCAAGATAGAGGGTCCTTTCCCTTTTCATTTATTTATTCTTCAGTTTCTATTTTTCACCATACTTTTACTAAAAATTAATTCTTTAGGAATTTAAATTGATACTCATGTCAACACTGGCACGTTTTATTGTTTTTAGCATTCTATTCATAACAGCTTGTGGAGAAGAAAAAAACTTGCTAGAACCAAACTCTTCCTCTGAGGAAGAGAAGAATAATTTAGGGAAACCTTTGAAAGGAGAATTTGAATTAGTAGCCTACCCCGAAACTTTTCTTAAAGAGAATGGACTTAAAGAATGGGAACATTTTCAAAATGTATACGAATCAATGGATCGTCTTAAATCTTTAGATTTAAGAAAAGTAGAGGTAAATATTTTGGCCCTTTCAACACGGATAAAAAACATATTAGATAAGCAAATCCCAGGCGGCTTTGAAACGCCACAAGTAAGAAGTCGATTAAAGGTTGTTCATATGCAAACTCAAAAAGCAAAGTACTTTTCGCGACATTATAAGAATGATTCTTTAATTCCGTCCCTACAAAACCTTTACGAAAATTATAACGCTTTAATTAATCGGATGATTATTTTAAAACAAGAAACATCAACAGTAGTTTCAGATTCAGCGACATGGACTAAAAATTAGAAGTGATGTTCTTTTTAATGGAGTAATCCGCTACTAGAGATTGATTTTTGTTTACTGCTGTCTTTAAGGTTTCAACATGCAGTAGAAATTTTTCATTTTTTCCCTGTGATTCGAAAAATTCCGCATACAATACCAAGAGCATTTTATCTGCTTGTAAACATTTTTCTAAAGCAGTAGCTTTTAATGTATCAATGGAAGATATTAACAACTGATCAAAGTTAAATCGACTAATTATGAGATCGTCATAGGTTAATCCCAAGCTTTGTAATTCGCTTAAAACTTCTTGAAAAAACCGATTACGTAACAAGGCTTGTTTATTAAAAAAGCGCTTTTTTTCTGATAAATTTGCGTGATCCGCAGCCTTTAAATACTCAAGTTTTGAGTTTTTAAGATGGGTCAACAGTTTTTCCATCAATGCGATACGTTGGCTTCTCTTAGACATAGTTAATTTGTTACCAACAATTTAGTTAATACAATAATAAGTTAGGAGTTAAGGCCAGAGATTATATCAACAGGTTATTTACAGTATAATTAAATGAAGTCTTTTCTGTTATTTTGTTTCCTTGTACAATACGAACATTAACTTCTTCATGAGCAAATCTTGGAGTGGGAAGTTTCAATTTCTTTGACCAATGCAAATAGTAGTCCTCTCTTAGGGGGTGATGCGGGCATACCAGGTTAAAGACACCATTTAGTTCAGCGTTTTCTATCAATTCACCAATGGCATTTACAGCGTCGACTTGATGCACAAAATTGATCCGTCCTTTTGGGTTTGAAATGATCTTATCTTGCAATTGAAAGACAGGATTTCTATCGGGACCAATCAACCCTCCAAGACGAACAATAACCGAAGGGATTTTAGTTTTAGCAATGTATTGTTCACTTTCAAAAAGTGATTTTGCGGCAGCGGTCTCTGGAAAAACGAGACTCTCTTCAGTATAGGTATTGGAAGCGGGACCATACACAGAAGTACTGCTTAGAAAAATGATGCGTTTTAATGCCGTATCTTCTAGGGCATTGATCAGCCGTTCCATTTTTTTTGCGTAAGCTCCATCAGGAATTTTCCTACGAGGAGGGATGGAAATAATTAAAGTATCAAGTTTATTTAAGAATGCATCAATACCATGAGTGCTTTCGAGACGCAAATGGACTTTAAAACCTTGAATGCCGGTTTTATTTAATGCAGCTGCACCTACATCGGTAGTTCTAGAACCCCGTATGACGCCACCTTTGTTTTTTAAGTGTATTCCCAGAGGAACACCAAGCCAACCACACCCCAAAACACCTATTTGTTGCATAAAGGAAATTTTGACAATGATACAGATATATTTTTATTGAGATCCCTCTATGCTGATTAGAATTTACATAATTAAAGAAAAAAGCCTAACTTAGGTTGAAACTAAAAATGAATATTATGCCCGTAAAAAGTTTTCAAGGAGAGCGGGCTCAAAAGAAAAGAGTCACTCCCAGTAAATTAATAGTAGCTGACATCATGACCCATAATTTAGTGGTGTTCACCAAAGATCAATCCATTCACGTGGTCATGCGCGATTTTATCAAACATAAAATTTCAGGAGGACCAGTATTGGATGAAAAAGGAACCCTCATAGGGATTATTTCTGAAGCTGACTTGATGAAACAAATCTCAGACAGTCGTTATTTTAACATGCCCATTTTGGACAAGTCTGTAGGTCACTTTATGACCTCGGAAGTAGATACGATAGAGTCCACACTTAGTGTTTTTGATGCTGCTGCAAAATTTCACAAATCCAGCAGGAGGCGCTATCCTGTTTTGGATAAGGGACGTTTGGTGGGTCAGATTAGTAGAAAAGACATTGTTGTCGCCGCTTTAAACATGAAGAGTCAAACCTGGAACCCTAAGTAAAAATCGTTTTTGCTAAACGGTACGTATTGGCATGAGCTTCGATGATAATTTTTAAATCTTTTGAATAACCTCCGCCCATACTACATTGTACAGGAATATTCTTTTTTTTACAAAAATGAAGGACTAGTTCATCTCTCCTCTTACAGCCTGCTATACTTAAGCCTAAGCGCCCGAGTTTATCTGTTTTGAGTATGTCAACTCCACATAAATAGAAGATAAAGTCCGGTTGTGCTTTTTGAAAAAGATTGGGAAGCAATTTTTCAATTAGGGTCAAATAAGTTGCATCATCGCATTGGTCATTTAAAGGCAGATCCCAATCACTTTGTTCTTTTCTAAAAGGGTAATTTTTTTCCCCGTGAACCGAGCAAGTAAATACTTGAGGATGATCTTTAAAAATAACCGCAGTACCATTCCCTTGATGGACATCCAGATCTAAAATCAATATTTTTTTGGCTAAATTTTGATCAATTAAATGTTGAGCAGCGATCGCTTGATCATTTAGTAAACAAAAAGCTTCGCCGCGATCGGGAAAAGCGTGGTGGGTTCCTCCAGCGATATTCATAGCAACCCCTGTTTTTAAAGCTTTTTCTGCCCCTGCTATCGTGCCACCTGCTATTAAAAACTCTCTTTTTACAAGAGCTTTGCTTAATGGAAAACCAATACTGCGAACTTCACTTTTTGTGAGTTCTAGTTTGCATAAACGATTTACATAATCCGGATCGTGTACGCGATGTACTTGAGAAAGCTTGGCAGGTAACGGTTTAAAAAAATCACTAGTCTCGCAGGTTCCCTCAAAGAGAAGCTGCTCAGGGAGCAATTCGTATTTTTCCATCGGAAAACGATGATTTTCTGCTAAAGGAAGGCGATAGGTAGAATCAAAAGCTATAGGAATAAATGAAACCAAGTCTTCTAATTTATAACAGATCCCGTAGAAATATTTTGATCATCAGGACCTACAAAAACAAAGTTTCCTTGTTCATTCTCACCTAATAAAATCATACCATCACTTTCAATTCCCTTAAGGGTTCTCGGGGCTAAATTGGTTAAGACAGTTACTTTTTTTCCTATGAGCGCATCCGCATCAAAATCCAATGCGATTCCAGAGACTATGGTCCTTAGTTCTTCACCAATTTGAACCTTTAGTTCCATCAACTTTTTTGTCTTTTTCACTTTACGAGCTTCTAAAATTTCACCGACTTGTAATTTTAAGGCATCAAATTTTTCAAAACTTGTCTGGTTTTTTAAAGGGAGAATCTTTTGATTTTTTGCTCGGTTTGTTTCAAGGGATTTATTTAGTTTTTCTCTTTGCTGCTCCATTTGAGCATCTTCAATTTTCTGAAATAATAGTTGTGCTTTTTCTAATGAGTGCCCTGCCGAAATCAGTTCCTTTTTTTGACTTAGATCTTCCCAACTTATAGTCCCTTCCTCAATGTTAAGCATCACATTGAGTTTTCTTGTTGTAAAAGGTAAAAAAGGTTCACTCAAGACCGAAAGACCTGCTGCTAATTGTAAAGCAGTATGCATAATGGTTTTAACTCTTTCGGGATCAGTTTTGATCAACTTCCATGGTTCCGCATCAGCAAGATATTTGTTTCCTATACGAGCTAACTGCATCAAAGTCTGACTGGCTTCTCTAAAACGGTAGTGATCTAAAGAATGACCAATTTTTTTAGGAAGTTCTGCCATTTGCACAAGCACCTCTTGGTCTTCCACAGAAAGGCTTTCCGCCTCGGGAACCTTTCCTTCGTAGTATTTGTGGGTAAGTACAACTACCCTGTTGATAAAGTTTCCGTAAATGGCAACCAATTCATTATTATTCCTCGCCTGAAATTCTTCCCAGGTAAAGTCATTGTCTTTCGTTTCAGGAGCATTAGCGGTCAATACATATCTTAAAACATCCTGTTGGTCAGGAAATTCCTCTAGGTATTCGTGTAACCACACCGCCCAGTTTTTAGAAGTGGAAATCTTTTGTCCTTCTAGATTTAAAAATTCATTTGCAGGAACGTTTTCAGGTAAAATAAAATTGCCTGTGGCGTGAAGCATTACAGGAAAAATAACACAATGAAAAACAATATTATCTTTTCCTATAAAATGAACTAGTTGCGTTTCTTTGTCCTTCCAATAGGGTTCCCAATCCTTACCCTTTTCCGCCGCCCATTCTTTGGTAGAAGAAATATAGCCAATAGGAGCATCAAACCAAACATACAAAACTTTACCTTCCCCTCCAGGAACTGGAACTGGAATCCCCCAGTCCAGGTCACGTGTAACTGCTCGGGCTTGCAATCCATTGATTATCCAAGATTTTACTTGACCGTAAACATTGGGCTTCCAATCAGATTTGTGGCCCTTTAAGATCCATTCTTCTAAAAATGTTTCATATCGATCTAAGGGAAGATACCAATGTTTGGTTTCTCGCATCTCGGGTTGCGATCCACTAATGGTTGATTGAGGGTTAATGAGATCTGTTGCGCTTAAACTACTTCCACAATTTTCACATTGATCACCGTAAGCTTCTGAATGCTGACAAATGGGGCAGGTTCCTGTTACAAAACGATCGGCTAGAAATTGTCTTGCTTCGGGATCGTATAGCTGTGTGGATTCGATCTCCTCAAAAAC
>Ga0228619_1000768_pt1 | contig 14375 bp, 13 predicted proteins | sample 22DmetaG_FD_190065 | JGI IMG/M metagenome (GOLD analysis project Ga0228619, IMG submission 190065) | Seawater microbial communities from Monterey Bay, California, United States - 22D | ecosystem: Environmental > Aquatic > Marine > Coastal | place: USA: California | collected 2016-10-12 | reverse complement strand
ACGATGTACAACACGAAGAGATTCTTGCGACAAAACAAGAAGCAGTAAAAGAATCTCAACAACATATTGACGATGATACAAATCTCAAAGCAGAATACGAAGATGCACTAGTACAACTAGGAGAACTTGGACAAATTCCAGTTACACACTATAACAAACTACAAGAAGCACTAGAGCACCAAAACACTGTTAATAATCTAAACACAGAAGCAAAACGTATTGCTAACGAAACTGATATGTATCAAGAACAAGTTGATGCACTAAAAGAAACTGGACTACAAGAAGTTGATTGGAATAATATGAATGATCTAACAGTAATGAAAGATCATCAGGACTTCTTGTACAAACTGTTAACAAACAAAGATAGTTTTATCCGCAAACGTATCATTGAACAAAACTTACAGTATCTAAACAGCAGACTTGCTTACTACTTGACTAAACTAGGATTACCACATGAGGTACAGTTCCAACCTGATCTTACAGTTGAAATCACAGAGCTAGGTAGAGAACTAGACTTTGATAACTTGAGCAGAGGTGAACGCAATAGACTTATACTTGGCCTTAGTTGGGCATTTAGAGATGTGTTTGAAAGCATGAACACACCTATAAATTTCCTTGCTATTGACGAACTTATTGACAGTGGCATGGATACAAATGGTGTGGATGCTGCACTGAGTGTACTTAAAAAAATCGAGCGTGAACGCAACAAAAATATCTTCCTAATCTCACACAGAGATGAACTAGTAGGTCGTGTAAACACAATACTACAAGTTATTAAAGAAGGTGGGTTTACTACATTTAGTACTGATACAGAGTTTGTAGATGCCGAGTAATCCTAAGATATATGAAAGCCCAGACGGAGGCAAAACTGTATATGAAAGAGACTTTGGTTCTTCGCAATCTAGTCGTAAAATTATATATCATCCACAAGAATTATTAACAAAGAAGATACTACCTATAGACATATTTTATAAACTTTTTGGAAAAAAACTATGAGAGATCACAACGAAGACCAATACACAATACACATTGATAGCTTTAATAACAAAGGTCAAAAAGGTGACGATGATTTTGAAACTTGGTTAGAAACAGAAGCTCCTTTATTAGGAGATACAACATTATCTATTGTGGATAATGCTTCTATGTACAACACATATGCAACGACATCATCATATGCTAATAAGTCTATCAATACAAAATCACTCAAATACAGCATGCCAATAGATATACTTTACAAATGGTATCCAGTACAAATGAAAGAGATAGAAAACGATGACGAAGTTCCTTTTTGATGTAGACGGTACACTAACCGATCCAAGAAAGCAAATAGATCCAGAGTTTGAACAAGTAATGCTGGAGTTTGTAAAAAGTCATCAATGTGTAATTGTAACAGGCAGTGACAGACCAAAAACTGTAGAACAGATTGGTTTAGAGCTCACTAATGCTTTTGAGAAGGTATATCATTGTAGCGGCAATCATGTGTTTATTGGTAGTCAAGAACACCATAAAAACACATGGACACTCACTCAACAACAACATGACTTTTTACAACAACAAGTAGACAGTATAGATTATCCAGAGAAAACTGGTAACCATATTGAACAAAGAACTGGTACTGCAAACTTTAGTATTGTAGGAAGAAATGCAGACTGGGATCAACGTGCTAGATATGCTGAATGGGAACAACACCATCACGGAAGACAGTTGGTGTCATTAGCGTTTAATGAAATGTTTGACGATGCTGTTGCACAAGTTGCAGGAGAAACTAGTATTGATATTTTCCCTCAGGGATGTGACAAAAGTCAAATACTAAAACACTATACAGACACAAGAACAATCTTTTTTGGAGACAATTGTTACCCAGGCGGCAATGATTATAGTGCGGCACAAGCTAGTACACATTTTCATCAAATTGACCGAGGATATCAACAAACTTGGGAAATCTTAAAAAAGAGGTATATTTAGGTTGACATTAGCCAAGTTCGGCATATATACTAGTTGCTATATACTAACATGCAATGGACTTATCAAGGCAAACTTATTGAACAAATACCAGAGGAATACGTAGGTTTCGTATATCTCATTACCAACACCACGAATGGCAAAAAGTACATTGGCAAAAAACTGGCACAATTTAAAGTAACTAAAAAACCCCTCAAAGGCAAAAAGAACAAGAGACGATCAACTAAAGAAAGTGACTGGCGCACATATTGGGGCAGCAGTGACAAGTTGAACGCAGATATAGAAGATTTAGGCCCAGAGAACTTTACAAGAGAAATACTTTACTTCTGCACAGGCAGAGGCGAAATGAGTTACTTAGAAGCTCGTGAACAGTTCGATCGTAAAGTGCTAGAAACAGATGAATATTACAACGGCATCATAAACGTCCGTGTAGGCGGATCCAAGGCACTTGTAGAATCCCTTAATAGACACCAGTCATAATATAGCCTCCTAATCAAAAGCATTGAGATTGTGCATAGCAATATGTACCGTCGGATCTTGCTGAGGCAAAACAAACCAAAAGAGTGGGCTCTACTGTGCCATTGTAACCCACAGATATCCAGTAATGTTGACGTTATAGCATCTGGAGTTTCTGCGTCTTAAGCAGTGAGTAAAGGGGTAGCGCAAGACCGCCTCTGCCTATATTAGGTTTCACTATAACGGAGCGATCTGGAGCGGGGTAATGACCTTTAGCTTTTTTTTTGCACTTGGCTGTAACAAGCTAAGTGCGACTGAAAACAGGGTAATAACTAATCATAATAAAAATTATATCTTAGTAAGAAATATCATACGAAATGAAATGAGTATGACGATGAGCTTTAGCTCTTCGAAGAAACATTAAAACGTTGTACGTTTATTCCCTTTCATAGCTTCTGCTTTCTTTTCGTTTCTATCAATGATAAGTTTCTGAATTTCATCTATCTTGTCTATTGGAAGATTATATAGTTCTGTTAGATTAAAACTTCCATCAGAATACAAAACTATAGAGTTTACTTGGTCTCTTAGACGTTTTTGTGTATTTTCATATCTTTTGATTATTTCAGTTACTTTGGTTTGATCTTTTACTGATCTGAGGATATATTTTTGAAAAAAAAAGCGGGATTGAATTCCACTATTCCATCAAAATCTTTAGCACAATCTTCGTGACTACAAGTAAAGTTAAAATTGTTATCCATACCATTATTGTTAAGTTGCTTTACTCTTGTTTCTATCGCAGTGATGACATGGCGTTTAGCATTGTTTATGTATTCAATGATGTGTTGCATATTATTAACTTGTGTTTCGTCTGGAAGTGTTATACTCACTATTGAATCTGCTATTAGTGCAATATTAGCTGAACTTACTATATTAAAACTTTCCTTATACTTTTCATCTTGTTCTGCTGTTTTTATGTCACCCGCTTCTACTATTGAATTTAATAAGGACACACTTTGTATATTTTTAATATGAAATGTATTGAGTGCAGCAACTGTGTTAGGTCTAAGTTCGAACATTAAACCGTCAATTTCAATTTTATCATCTTCGTTGATTTGTCTTACTTTGCTTAAAACACTAGGTAAGTCGATGTCGTATGTGCTAGGTCTATCACAGTGTGTGCAATTTGTTTCGATAGACATTTGTTTGTCGTATGTTGATGCTCTGCTTGCTAATAATAAAACATCAAAATCAGGCAAACTTATCTCATAAGGGTTTTCGATATCAGGTATAATACTTTTTAACAACTGAAATAAACTCTCACCGTTAAACAATCCATCAGGAATACTTAATAATATCTCATCATGTAGTGTCATAGGCATAACACCTATTTCTCCATCTTCGGTGAGTCTAGGCTTGTTAGATAGCCATCTACCTTGAGTGGGTAGTCGAACATAAATTTCTTTTTGTCTAAAGTGTCCTGCTAGTGGATTGTTCATTTTTTTGCCTATAAATAACTATGTATAAAAGTATTTATCTAAATTAAGTGAGCAGTTAATGGCATCCTTCAAATTCGGGTCACAAACAGTTGATGTAGACGTTAGTGAATTGGCTAGCGAACGTACTCTCAATGAGTTACTAGGTGCACAAAAAGCACTTAATGCAGCATTGGGTGCAGTAAAAGACGAAGGCAATCAAAGCAATAATATTCTAGCTGGCATCAAACGTACCATTGCACAAGGAAACAAAGACAATGATAATAGTAATAAAGCCCAAGCGAGAAGCATAAGGTCTGGTGTTAGTAATGCTTATAACAGTATAAAGAAAGAATCAACAAGTGCAACAACGTTTGATTCAGCGTTGTCGGGATTTTTCAAGAGTATAAACGCCGGTAAAATTGCAACAGCGTTTGGTATGGCAAACGCCGCAGCGATATCATTAGGTGATTCAATGAGATTGCTGGAAAGATTTGGACTAGAAAGTTTCGGTAACGATATTATCGACATTAATAATAGATTAGCAGGTGTAGGACTATCACTCAATGAATTTGGACAAATTATTGGAACTAACACACCAGTGATGAGAGGTTTAGCAAATAGTGCTAATGAAGGAAGTAGAGAATTTTTAAGTTTAGTAGAGAATTTTAGAATGGGTGCAAGAGCCGCCGGCGGCTTTACAATGACCAGTGCTGAAATGGCAGAGTTTCTAGCTGAAGAATTAGAAGTACGCAGAGCTAGTATGGATGCTGAACAATTTAGAAATACTACAATGGAAGCATTTAATGGTGCTATCTTAGAAAATTTAACACAACAAAAAGCTATGGCTAAAGTAACAGGTCAAGATGTAAGAGAACGACTCAAAGCACAAATGACTGCTAAAAACAGTGTTATTGCACAAAGTTTTTTGAATGAACAAAGTGATGAAACTCGTAAAAAATTCGACGCAGTAGCAGGTGCATTAAGTAGGATACCAGGCGGCGATAAATTAGGCGAAGCTATTATTAATGGTATTGCTACAGACTTGCCTGCTAATGCATTTGCTCCTGAATTAATTGCACGACTAGGTAGTGGTGCAGAAGAGTTAATTAGTTTTATCGAACAAGGATTTGCAGGCGGCGGTGACATAGACATTACACAACTAGAAAAAATGGTTGAAGGTGTTAGCGATAATATGGGTCAAGGCGGTAATATACTAAGAACATTAGCGGCTACAGGTGATACTATTGCAGCAGAAATGCTAACTATTAATCAAAAAATGGTTAGAACACAAGATGATCTTAGTAAACAATATACATCCGCATATACTGAATTAATCAATGGAGTGACAACTAGTGGTAGTAATCTAGTTACTGCTATGGAAGAACAAGCAACATCTATAAAAGCAGTACAAACAGAATTAGCATTAAACATTGCTGATCCTGAAGGAATAGGAACCCAAGCTCTAGAAACTTTTACACAATTTACTGAAGGAATTAATACTTTCTTGCAAGGAGAGTTTGCATCAAATTTAGCAGCTGGAGTTGGAGCAGGACTGTCTGAACTAGGACCTCAGATTGTATATGAACTAGGTCAAGGAAACGCTCCCGACGTATCAGAAACGGCTTTCCTAGGGGGAGTTGTTGCAAGAGCAGTAGGACAAGACGCAATCGCTAATATTATGCAACTTGGACAACAAGGTAAAGCACTAGCGTCTGGCGGTGCAGCATTCCTCAGAGACTTTGAGCCAACGGTGACGTCATATGATGAAAACGGTCAACCTGTATACAGTCAAGAAGATCAAGCAATTCTAGATCTCAGAGACAAGTTTGAAGAGGCAAGGACTATGAATATTAGTGTAGCAAGTATCACAGAATTAGCTAAATCTTTTGCGAGTGCTTTGAGTCAGGTAATGGACTAATGATAATATACTGACTTGACAAAACACATAAATACACTATAATAAAGAAAAAGAGATTCAAATGAGTTGGAAGAAACATTTTACAGCATACGGCGGGCAAGCTACTGATAGTATGAAGCCTAGTAGTGCTAGCCGCTTTCAGAGCTGGTTACCTGAAGTTTACAGTGGGCAACCTAATAGAGTTGAGCGTTACGCACAGTATGATCAAATGGACATGGACAGCGAGATTAACGCTGCCCTTGACATTATTAGCGAATTCAGTACACAAGTAGATGAAGTAACAGGTGTTCCTTTCAGAATTGAATACAAGGAAACTGCTACAGAAAGCGAAGCAAAGATACTGGAGTCAACACTTAATCAATGGTGTAATCTACAAGACTGGGACAAGCGTATCTTTAGAATGTTTAGAAACAGCATCAAGTATGGTGATCAATTTTTTATTAGAGATCCGGAAACATGGGAACTGTATTATGTAAATCCTGTTGATGTAACCAAAGCAGTTGTAAATGAAGCCAAAGGCAAAAAGCCTGAGCAGTACATTGTTAAAAACATTGATCTTAACATGCAAGAAAAAACTGTAAGCCAACCAGTGCAACACAGTCAAACATACAGTAGTGTAAACAGTATGATGCGTGGACAAGCAGTGGACAAAAGTGCTTATGGACAACAAGCAGGACAGTATGATCCAGGCACAGGTAACATACAAGAGTACACAGTAGACGCAAGCCATGTTGTACACTTGGGTATGACAGAAGGCATGGACATGAATTGGCCTTTTGGTAGCAGTATCTTAGATCCAATTTTTAAAACATACAAGCAAAAAGAATTGCTTGAAGATAGTATTATCATTTATAGAGTACAACGTGCTCCGGAACGCAGAGTGTTTTATGTTGATGTAGGTAATATGCCTCCCAACAAAGCTATGGGTTTTGTTGAGCGTGTTAAAAACGAAATTCACCAAAAGCGTATTCCGAACAAAACTGGCGGCGGTACAACTATTATGGATGCCGCATACAATCCACTTAGCATCATGGAAGACTACTTCTTTGCACAAACTGCTGAAGGCAGAGGTAGCAAAGTCGAAGTGTTACCTGGCGGAGATAACTTAGGTCAAATTGACGACTTGCGTTACTTCACAAACAAAATGCTAAGAGCATTGCGTGTGCCCAGCAGTTACTTACCAACAGGTCCAGACGATGGAACAGCAACATACGTAGATGGTAGAGTAGGTACAGCATTTATTCAAGAGTATAGATTTAATCAATACTGCATGAGACTACAAAATGCACTAGCACCTACCATGGACAAAGAATTCAAACTGTTTATGAAAAACAAAGGTTTGAGTATTGATGCAAGTTTGTTTGATTTAAAATTTGTAGAGCCTCAGAGCTTTAGTCAATACAAAGAGATTGAAATCCACAGCGCAAGAGCAAATGTATTTGGTAGCTTAGAAGGCGTAAACTACATGAGCAGACGTTTCTTAATGGAGAAATATTTAGGCTTAACTGAAGATGAGATTCTAAAGAATGAGCGTATGTGGGAAGAAGAAAACGAAAGTGGTGTAACTCCAGAAGGAGATTCAATGCCAGGATTAGGCAACGTAGGAGTACGTGGCTTTGATGTTCCGGACGGCAGTGACATTGATATGAATGTAGATGCACCTACTGACGATACAGAATCAGGCGCTAGCCCGATAAGTGGTGCAGAAGCTGCGCCAACAGGAGACCAAAATGCGTGACGCAGAATTTTTAAAAGAGTATTATGACGCTGAAGAAAACAACTATGCAAATAGAAAAATAGACGATGTGCGTAAGCAACGACTAACACTAAAGCACCTTAATCGACTAAGAAAACAGCGTGAAGTGCATAATGTTGAGCATGCAAATAGAACAAAACGTGTAAAGAAAATTTACGCAAGACCTGCTGCAACTTAATAATTTTCAGTTAAATTTTACTTATCTTATGAGCGAAATCATAAAATACCCATTTTTTGGGCCTTTTATCAAGCGAAACGTCTTGGTATTGTAAATATAGATGTAAACCATCTTGGTAAGCCTGTAATTTTTTAAGGAGAAATGATATGAGCGAACACAAGGAATCTTTAGTTAAGGTCCTTGAATACATCGTCAACGATGAGCAGGACAAAGCTGCTGATCTCCTACACAGCGTATTTGTTGAGAAAGCCAAAAACCATTGGGCAAGTATCACTGAAAGCGATGAAGTAGTAGAAGACGAGATTCAAGAAGAAGATCTTGATGAGACTATCGATCTTGATGAAGCTGACGATGATTCAGAGGACGACGAAGTAGAAGAGGCAATTAATGCTTCTGATGCTGAAGAAGATTTCCTTGATGATATCGAAACAGCTGAAGAAGAGATCGCAGACGAAGAAATCATGGACGATGAGGACATGGATGACGAAGAAATGGCAGAACCAGAAATGGATCTAGCTATGGACATGGATGCAGACGGTGACGCACCAGAAGGTGAAGAATCAGATGCAGAAGAAGCAATGGATAATGTAGAAGACGCAATTGCAGAACTACGTGCAGCATTTGCAGACATGATGGGCGATGAACCAGCAGAAGACGAGCCAGCAGAAGAAGCAATTGCTTTTGAAGCAGACGAAGTTGAAGCAATGGAAGAAGGCGCTACAATGTCAGCAGTTAGTGTATCACACAGTGATAACAGTGACAAAGGCAGTCCAGTAGCCAAAGGCGCTGGTAATGCACATGCTTCTCCACACCCAACAGACACAAAAGAAGGCGCTAAACCAAGTGCTCCTGCTGTGAAAGACATGGGTGTAGCAGGTCCACAAGAAGCCGGATCGCCAAGTGCAGCACCTGCACCAAAGCGTGAAGACACAAAGTCGGACAGTCCAATCAGAGGAATGAAGTAATATGTTTACCTCGCTAAAAGAACACTTAACATTTAATCAGGCAAATATTGTCACCGAAGCTATCGAAGAAGCTCACGGTGGCAAAAGCCTGTACATGAAAGGTATCTTTATTGAAGGCGATGTACGCAACCAAAACAATCGTATCTATACCAAAGAAGAAATTCATAGTGCTGTAAAAAGTATCAATGAAAAAATTAAAGGTGGATACAGTGTATTAGGTGAAGCTGATCATCCAGATGACCTGAATATCAATTTAGATCGTGTAAGTCACATGATCACAGAAATGGATACAGACGGCGCAAATGGGATCGGCAAACTTAAAATTCTACCAACTCCAATGGGAAACATTTGTAAAACCCTATTAGAGAGTGGTGTAAAACTAGGCGTGTCAAGCCGAGGCAGTGGCAATGTTAACGAAAGCGGAATAGTTAAAGATTTTGAGATTATTACCGTAGACATCGTAGCAAATCCAAGTGCTCCTGATGCTTACCCTGATCCAATCTATGAAAGAATTATGAATCATAGTAGGGGTAATGTACTTTTGGATGTCGCTAGTGCAACTAGACACGACAAAGGCGCACAACGTTATCTCCAGGAAGAGGTGACAAATTTTATAAAAAACCTGAAGTATAGGAGAGATTAATATGGCTCATGCAATGGATGAACTATTAAACTCAAATACGCTCTCCGAAGAGGTCAGATCTTCATTATCTGAGGCTTGGGATACCCAACTAACAGAAGCTCGTGAGACAATCACAGCTGAACTTAGAGAAGAATTTGCACAACGTTATGAAAATGACAAAGCGCAGATTGTTGAAGCCGCAGACACAATGATTGGTGATGTTATTGCAAAAGAACTTGAAGAGTTCCACGCAGACAAAGCTAAAGTTGCAGAAGATCGTGTAGCCTATCGCAAGCATATGAAAGAGCATGCAAAACTGCTTGATTCATTTGTGATGGATACACTTCGCAAAGAAATTAACGAACTTCGCGAAGACCGAGTTGTTCAAGAATCAAACATGTCAAGGCTAGAAGGCTTTGTTATGGAACAACTCACTAAGGAGCTCAATGAGTTTCATGAGGACAAACGCTCACTAGTTGAAGCAAAAGTCAAAATGATTAAAGAAGGCAAAGAAGTTATTAATCAAACTAAAGCAGACTTCGTTAAAACAGCCGCAACAAAGGTTAACGGAATTCTTGAGAACACACTCAAGAGTGAACTTAACACACTACGTGAAGATATCAAAACAGCTAAAGAAAATACCTTTGGTCGTAAGATTTTCGAAACGTTTGCAGCTGAGTTTATGGGTAGCTACTTAAACGAAGGAACAGAAGTTTCTAAGTTATCAAAAGTAGTTGAAAGTCTACAAGGTGAGATTGAAAACAAAGACAAAGCCATTGCTGAGAAAGAAGTATTAGTACAAGAGAGCGCAAAACGTGCTCGTATTGCTGCTGATACAGCAGAAAGAAAGCAAATTATGCAAGAAATGATGCAACCTCTCAGCAAAGACCATAAAGAGATTATGGGTGCATTGCTTGAAAGCGTAAAAACTGACAAGCTACAAAATGCATTTAATAAGTATCTACCATCAGTATTGAAGGAAGATGCTAAAAAACCACAAAAGAAGGTACTCAGTGAATCTGTAACAGAAGTCACTGGTGACAAAGCCAAAGCATCAGCATCAGCTGACACGCAGACAGCTGATATTGTTTACCTTCAAAAACTAGCCGGTATTAGTTAAGGAGACCGAAATGGCAGACAACCTAATGGAAAATTGGAGCGAAACTAAAGTAGCTCTAACAGACGGTCTAACTGGGACTAAGAAAAAAGTGATGGAAACAACACTTGAGAACACTAAGAACTACCTCGCAGAGGCAGCTACAACTGGTGCAACTCAAGCAGGAAACGTAGCAACACTTAACAAAGTAATTCTTCCAGTAATTAGACGTGTTATGCCAACTGTTATCGCCAACGAGATCGTTGGAGTACAGCCTATGACAGGCCCAGTTGGACAAATTCACACACTTCGTGTACGTTATGCAGAAGCATTTAACTCAACGAGTGGTATTGACACATCAGCAGGCGATGAGGCACTAAGCCCATTCAAAATCGCAGCTGGTTATTCAGGTGCAGCGGACGATAAAGCGGCGGCAACAAGCGCATTAGAAGGCGATGCTGGTAAAAAACTAAGCATTCAAGTTCTAAAGCAAACTGTTGAAGCTAAATCACGTAAGCTATCAGCACGTTGGACATTTGAAGCAGCACAAGACGCACAAAGCATGCATGGTCTTGACGTTGAAGCAGAAATTATGCAAGCTCTTGCACAAGAAATTACTGCTGAAATTGATCAAGAAATCATTGCAAGCCTAACAAGTCTTGCTGGTGCAGCATCAGACACATACGCACAAGGTAGCGTAAGTGGTACAGCAACATTTGTTGGTGACGAGCATGCAGCTCTTGCAGTTCTAATCAACAAAAATGCAAACACAATCGCAGCTCGCACACGTCGTGGTGCAGGTAACTGGGCGGTTGTAAGTCCAACAGTACTAACAGTACTACAGAGTGCTACAACTTCAGCATTCGCACGTAGCACAGAAGGTACTTTTGAAGCACCAACAAATACAAAATTCGTTGGTACACTAAACGGTACAATGAGAGTATACGTAAACCAGTACGCAGCTAACGATGATGTACTAGTAGGATACAAAGGCGCAACAGAAACTGATGCGGCTGCGTTCTACTGCCCATACATTCCGTTAATGAGTAGTGGTACAGTACTTGACCCAAGTACATTTGAGCCAGTAGTTAGCTTCATGACACGTTATGGTTATGTAGAACTAAGCAACCAAGCAAGCTCGCTTGGTAATGCTGCTGATTACCTAGCAAAAATTGCTGTAACAACAGGTCAACTTGCATTTACATAATATGTAATTGTTTTAATAAACAAGAAACAGGGGCTACGGCCCCTGTTTTTATGACTAGCGTTTATAAATATGTATAACAGGAGTTTATTCAATGACAGTAATAAGATCAGCAGACAAGATTAAATTTGACGCTACTAGCACGGTAGAAGTCCAAGACACTAGTTTAAGGTTAGCAAATTTAACCACTACACAGAGAAATGCATTAACTGCTAGTAATGGAGATATGATTTATAACTCCACTATAAATCAATTTGAAGTTTATGAAAATGGTACATGGCGATCATTAGCATCAGATCAAGATGTTACAGATGCAGTAGCAGCTCTAGTAGACAGTGCTCCTGGTACATTAGATACACTGAATGAATTGGCAGCGGCATTAGGTGATGATCCTAATTTTGCAACTACAACAACAAACAATCTAGCAGGTAAACTTAATTTATCTGGCGGAACAATGACCGGTGATATTGACGGCGCAGGAAACAAAGTGCTATTTGCTAACGTCTACTCATCAACAGGTGATCTGCCAAGTGCTTCTACATATCACGGAATGTTTGCTCATGTGCATGGCACAGGTAAAGGCTACTTTGCTCATGCAGGTGCATGGGTTGAACTAGCTAATCAATCTGATCTAACTACAACAAACTCAAATGTAACAAATTTAACAAATAACAAACTAAATTTATCAGGCGGGACTATGACTGGCACATTAACACTAAGCGGTGCCCCTAGTAGTAATCTTCATGCAGCAACTAAAGCATACGTAGATACCGCAGTAGCAGGTGCTGGCGGCGGCAGTCTTGAACTACAATACGGTCAACATGGAGCATCCAATGCTACACTAAATCCAGGAGATACTGCGGTGATTAAATTATTAGGTGATTTATCAGGTAACAGTGTTGGCGTGGCATTGTCAAGAAATAATGACGGCAATGATAGACTAATCAATAGCAACTTTTCACCAAGTGCGATTGCCACATATACTAACAATACAGGTAGTGCTATCACTGGTGTTAATGCATCTTTGTTAAGTAACCCAGTTAATTTTATGTGGTTTATAGACAGAGCTTAAAATAGATACTATCTTCATTAACTCTAATTCAACATAAATAGTATTACTAAGTTGTGAGAGACATGAATGGCATTAAATTTAGATCATCAAAGAGATAGGATTACTACCAGTACTGGTAATATGACTATTAATACTGCTGGTAGTTTACGTATACCAGTAGGCAATACTTCTCAGAGACCACAAGGTGGTGTAGTACAAACTGGGCAAATACGCTTCAACACACAGCTAAATGAATTTGAAGGTTACAACGGCACTGCTTGGAAAAATATAGGTGGCGTTAGTGACACAGACGGTGATACGTTCATTGATGCTGAACAGTCAGCTGACGATGATGTACTAAGATTCTTTACAGCAGGTTCTGAGAGAATAACAATCAGTGACACAGGCGTTGTTGCTATTTCTGCCGCAACACAAAGTACTACATTTAACGACGGCGCACTAACAGTTGCAGGTGGTGTAGGCATTGTTAAAGATTTAAACGTAGGTGGCAACATAAATGTTACTGGAAATGTTACTGTAGGCGGCAATATTAATTTAGGCGATGATGATACAGATAACATTAATATCAATGCAGATATCAACAGCGATCTAATTCCAAACATAAATGACAGTTACGATTTAGGCAGTGCAACAAAGTCTTGGAAAGACTTATATCTAACTGAAAGCATAAACTTCAAAGGTGCAACAGGTGAAAATGAAATAGTTGTTCCTACTAATCTAGCAGATGCGCTAAGTCTTAAAGATGATGCTAGCAATGATATACTAGTAGTAGATACAACTACAGGTGCTATTACAATCACACTTAGTGGTAGCTTGGTTGTACCTAGTATGGCAGTGAGTGATCTCACAGACAACAGAATTGTTGTAGCAGGAACAAACGGCGAACTTGAAGACGACAGTAACTTTACTTTTGATGGAAGTATATTTAAAGTATCAACTACAGATGCTATTGTTATACCAACAGGTACAACTGCACAACGTCCAACTGCACAAACTGGTATGCTACGTTTTAACAGTACAAGTGGTAAAGCAGAAATTTATAACGGTAGTGGATGGATAGATGTAGGCAGCGGAACTGGCACAGTCAACGAAGCATTTAAAACAATCAGTGTCAGCGGTCAAAGTGATGTAGTTGCAGACGATCCAACAGACACACTTACATTTGTAGCTGGAACAGGCATTACAATAACAACCAATGCTGCAACTGATGAAATTACAATTACAGGTGTAGCGCAATATGGTGATTCAGATGTCGATATACATCTTAATACTAGCACTGCTGGCACAAATGAAGTATTAAGTTGGAACGGAACAGATTATGCATGGGTAGCTAACTCCGGTGGTGGCGGTGGATCAGGATTCAGCGATAAAATCGAAGACGCTGACGGCGACACACATGTTAAAGTAGAAACAAACAGCGACGAAGATTTTATTAGATTTACCACTGCTGGAACAGAACGTATAAGCGTTGACAATACAGGTATTCTAACAATAGGTAACCTATCTGGTAGTACATACTACAAATTTCCAACAGCTAGAGGAACAACAGGACAAGTACTAGCACTAGACGGTAGTGGAAATTTAACATTCCAAACTGTTAGTGGTGGAGGCGGCGGAGGCGGCTCCGCTGTATACTATCAAAACAGTGCTCCTAGTATTGGTGTAACAGCA
>Ga0228619_1000763_pt1 | contig 14401 bp, 14 predicted proteins | sample 22DmetaG_FD_190065 | JGI IMG/M metagenome (GOLD analysis project Ga0228619, IMG submission 190065) | Seawater microbial communities from Monterey Bay, California, United States - 22D | ecosystem: Environmental > Aquatic > Marine > Coastal | place: USA: California | collected 2016-10-12 | reverse complement strand
AGTACAAACAACGTCAGGTATACAATTTTATACGGGTAATCCAAATCAAACAAATGGTGTAACAGCATCAGATTCGTATATGGTATTCGCAAGGTTAGCTCAAGGTAACTCAACTTACCCGTCTAACCCAGATGTTTTATTCTTTACTGAAGCACAATATAATACTATTAATGGTTCAAGTTCAGACCAATCGAGTTCTATTCCAGGTCTAACGGAATTTTTATCTCCATTAATTAATAGCACAACTACGGGTAACTTCTATATGTTAATATTAGGAGACGCCAACGGAACGGGTTTAAATTAATATGAGAATATTACTACTAACTTTAGTATTAGTATTCACAACAAGTGTACAGTCTCAGGTCGTATTTAACGTACCTGAGATCGATGTACCCGTAAGTGATTATATTAACCTACCTGTAGAAATTGAAACTGCGGGTGAGATTGTTGGTAGTCTTGAATTTGCATTGAACTACGACCCAAACTATTTAGAGTTTGTGTCAATCACCATAACACCTAAAGCACAAGAGTGGTTAACATATACCATGGATTGGGAAGGTGAAACCGTTAGATGGGGAGGTTATGACGCTTCCTTTGGTAATTTTACTATAAGTAATACGACAGAATTATTTACGGTGAGGTTTAGGGTTACTAATCAAGATTGGGATACAATTCCAATTACGATAGGTAGAAAAACTGCCGGTACAGAATTAGGGTGGGATGTTGAGGTTGAAAATACTGATGGGTATGTAAATAAACGATCGATGCCTTTTAATACCTCACCAACTGACGGTATTTATGGGATTGTTTATCCTGTACCAACAAAAGGTCCAATTACATTTGACCTAACAGTACCAGATAATGGGTATTATATGATTAGAGTATTGAATTATGGTGGATCAGAATTTCTAAAACAAAGAAAGAAGTTCTTTGCTGGATGGGTACAATTTCAAATGGATTTATCCTCATTACCACAAGGTGTTTATTTATTACATATTACCAATGGACAATTTGTCAAAACATTTAAAACAATAAAACAATGAGTAAGAATAAAGGATTTTTTTCGGAAATTAAAAACCAAATAAAAACAGGTATTGGTTTAGTTATAACAGCGGGTTTTGGACTATTAATTGCTAACATGCAATCAATATTTGAACCTAAAGAAGATGTTGTAGAACAGACACCAACGATAGAACAAACAATTAGTATCCCACCATCAACTAAAGATACAATAGTGATATCTAAGACTATAAAAATAGAACCAGTTAAACCTAAAAAAGAAGAGGGAGAAATAACATGGTAAGAGTTTTATTAATTATATCGATGTTACTAAGTTTTACTGCTAATGCTCAATTAGGTAAAACGGAGACAGAAAACTATAAAGGTAAGTTTGAACAAGATGCCGATATCGATGAGGTATCAGATTATATGTTGGACTATCAATTACCTATTCAAGTATTAAACATTGGATTCACACCAGAACTATATGAATTTTATCCTGAACTAAGAGAGAATAGAGTGGGATTGGGTGTGAGTAATATTACATTATCTTATTTAGAATGGACCGATAGATTTTTATTTACAGAGGATAAAGAAGACATTAAACAGAGAATGGTTAAACAACATAAGGCATCGGCAAAAGGTATATCATCAAATGATATTAAGGTTGTTGGTAATGTTGTATTGGCAGAATATTTTGTTTACGTCGAAATATACGATTATTCGGTATCTGAAGAAGAGGAAGTCACAATTGACGGGGTGAAAACCGTACTAAAAACCATTATTGGAATGCAAGTAAGATTTGTTAATGCTGAGACTGGTGTTATTTTTACTGGAAGTGGAAGTGGTGATGCAATAACAATTAAAAGAACTAAAATTGGTTCTGTGAATAATGTTAAGTTTAACAAATCAACAATCGGAATTGCAACTAAAAAGGCGTTAGAATCTGGAACGGCCCGTATTGTAAAAAGAATGATTAAACGTGGGATATTTGAAGAATAAAATAGTAAGTGTACTTTTATTTTTATTACCATTGGTCAGTTATGGTCAGTGGTCTTATACGTTTACAGATCCTTGTACTTTAAATCAACAGACAATTCAAATGGGTTCAAGTGATGAGATCGTTTTGAATTATTTTGGTAATGTTCAGACATTTACACAACCAGACTTCACTAACGGTACTTTTGATTCATGGATGAGTTTGGTTACTCAGTCTAACTCTTCAAATCCATGTCAAAGTGTTACTCAAATCATTACAAATAATACAAATGCAATAATAGTTCAAAATACTATTACGGTAATCACAAATATAATGAGTGTTTTAGGTGGTGATATGTTACCACAGGCACTCTCCTCATCAGGAGTTCCCGTGGCGGAAGCTATCGATAACGCATCTAAAACTAAAAAGAAAAAGAAGAAGAAAAAGAAAACTAAATCCGATAACCCCAATAATAGTTCCGATAACGAAAATGGGAGTGAAGATAATAGTAGTTCTGAACAGTCCAACGGGGAGAGTTCAAATGAAACCAACGGTAGTCAAAGTGGTACTAACGAAAGTGGTACATCAACAGAAGGTACTACAACAAAAACAGAGGATGAATCAAAAGAAGGTGGATTGGGTATGTCTTTAGCTAATTCTATTTCAAATGCGGTTGATGGTGGAGAATCAGATAATAAAAACAGAGGTTCATTAATCGCATCAGGTGATATTGTGGTTATTGATAATCAAGATAACTCAAATGGTCGTCAAGTAAAGGTAGTAGGTTCTATTACTAGTGCGAACACAAAAAAGAGTAGGGTTCAAGGAGCACTATTTACATACACAACCGTGACGAACGATTTTAGTTTAACTTTCTACAAATCATGGATTAACCCAAATAGAACATTTAATTTAGTAGGTGCAAATACTACAATGACTAATTTTAACCAAAACCATTTAAACACAACAACTGTATTAGAATCGTTTAAATTCGGTAAAAAGAAATTTACAGGAATGATGGGTGCTAATTTCACAATAGGTAAATTGGGTAAAAGAGAACTACAAAATATATCCGCAGTTAGTGGTGTCCATAGAAATTTCAGAGTAACACCAAAGATTACAACATCTGCATTGATATTAGGGGTATATTCTCCGTTTACACAATACTATGAAGGTCAATGGTGGGATCCTGGTGTTCTAATAGTACCATTTAGTTCTTGGGATATTCAAATTACAAAAACATTTAAATACAACATTAGTTTTACTGGTGTTTGGCAATCGGGCGGAAACGCATTAAACTACCAAATACTAACTGGTGGTAAAATTAGATTCTAATTATGAAAAATTTATTAATACTCTTATTATTTCCAACCCTCCTGTTTTCACAGGTTGATTGTTATTCGATTAAATCAGTAACCACTGAAATTGAAATGGAGGAAATAAGTAAAAGAAGAATCACGTTTGGTATCAAACAAATGATGGAGGATATTATCTCAGATAAGTACGATTTATGTATGAATGGTAAACCCGTTATTGTTGTCGTTCAATCAATAGAGTCTCCACAAACAGGAATTCAAATCGGTCCGTGGACAAAGGTGAGTAAAAAAACAATAGTTACTTTATTAATCTATATGGATGGGAAAGTAATTGAAGTGGAGGGGAAGTCTAAATCTACAGTGAAGTCCACGTTTATAGATTTACAAAACGATGATATACCTTTCAGTAAAACAACGTTTTCATCTGCAATTAAAAAGGCCATTGAAAAGGGGTTATAAAAAAACCCCAACAAGGTTTGCTGGGGTTTTAGGTCTATACTGGTTTCAACACCAATAATTTAACGAGAAAAAACGAAAAGGTATTCGACAAAGAGTACCTTTGATGTATAAATATATATATTTTTTAAAAAAGTCAAGTTTTTAGTTAAATGAGGGGTATATTTTTTGATAATTCCACATTTCCTTCACTAATTTTTAGGATAACATCAGATTCCTCCGTAATGTCTCCTTCTAAAATCTTATCACTTATAAAATCCTCACACAAGTTTTGAATGATTCGTTTTATTGGTCTCGCACCGTACTCTTCTTCAGAATTCCTATTTAAAACTTCCTGAGCCACACTACGATCAAATTTAATTTTGTAGTTACTCTCAGTTAATCTCTTAGATAGTTTATTTAATTCAATCGTAATAATTTTTCTAAGTGATTTGTCTTTTAATTTATTAAATACAATAATATCGTCAATCCTATTAAGGAATTCAGGACTAAACTTTTGTTTTAGAGATTTTTTAATAATTGAGTCCTTAACCTTAGCTCTATCATCATCTGATGTAAATCCAACTCCACCACCGAAGTCTACGACTTTCTTAGCACCTACGTTAGATGTCATAATTATTAAAGTATTCGTAAAATTAACTTTCCTCCCAAAAGAGTCCGTCAATCTACCCTCATCTAATATCTGTAACAATATGTTAAAGACATCTTTGTGTGCCTTTTCGATTTCATCAAACAAAACAACTGAGAATGGATTATTTTTAATCTTTTCAGTTAGTTGACCACCTTCCTCGAATCCAACATACCCTGGAGGTGACCCAATTAGTTTAGATACGTTGTGTTTTTCCATGAACTCACTCATATCAACCCTTATAATTTTATCGGGATCACCAAACAATGTGTTTGCCAAAGTCTTAGCCAAATGTGTTTTACCCACACCTGTAGATCCTAAGAACATAAAAGAACCGATAGGTTTGTTATGTCCCTTAACACCAACTCTATTTCTTCTTATAGATTTAGAAATTATCTCAACCGCCTCATCTTGACCAATAACGTTTTTAGATATTGTTTTTTCTAACGATAATAAAGATTTGGTTTCTTTAGTGTCTAATTTATTAATTGGTACTCCCGTTATGTTAGTAACAATATTGTAAACATCATCCACTGTAATGGGTTTTCTATTTAATTGTTGTTCGTCATTCCACTTCTTTTTTTCGTTATCTAACTTCTTAAGAATTTTTCTTTCCTGATCTCTAAGGTTTGCTGCCTTCTCATAATCTTGATTCTTAACGACATCTAATTTTTTGAGTCTAACGGATTCACAACTTTTCTTTAGTTTCTCAATAGAATCAGGTATTTTTACGTTTATCTTTTTTTCAGAACCCAACTCATCTAATACATCAATTGCCTTGTCGGGAAACTGTTTATCCGTAATAAATCTTTTACATAACGTAACTATTGTTTCTATAACATCCTTTTGATAGGAAACTCTGTGGAAATCTTCATACGAATCTTTCAAGTTTTTTAAGATGTCAATCGTCTCAACAGTAGTTGGTTCATTCAGTACTATTTTTTGAAATCTCCTTACGAGTGCACCATCTTTTTCTATATTCTTTTTATATTCATCAAAAGTGGTTGCCCCAATACATTGTATCTCACCCCTCGCAAGTGCGGGTTTTAATATGTTTGCGGCATCCATAGAACCCGAAGCGTTACCCGCACCAACCATCGTGTGTATTTCATCAATAAAGATAACAACGTTAGGTGCGTCTTGTAATTCATTTAAAATTACCTTAATCCTTTCCTCAAACTGACCTCTGTATTTTGTACCCGCAACTAAAGATGTTAAGTCTAACGACATAATTCTTTTATCTAAAAGATTTGTGGGACAGTTACCTGTGCTGATTAGTAGTGCGAGTTTTTCAACTAATGCGGACTTACCAACACCAGCATCACCTACAACGATAACATTATTCTTTTTTTTACGAGATAAAATTTGTGCAATTCTAAGTACTTCTTTATCCCTACCTATAATAGGGTCTATATCACCTTCTAACGCTAATTGTGTTAGATCACGTGAAAAATTATCAAGTACTGGTGTCTTACTACCTTTCTTACTCCTCTTACTTTGGGATTGAGTTCCCTCTTCGAAAAAATCTACTGACATATATAAAAAGTGTTTTAATTAAAGATACATAAAATTGTTCCAAAAGTCAAATACATTAGACTTCAATTTAATATTGTCATTGTGTCATGTATAATTGTTATACCTGTGACAGAATGTCTCATTTATGGTATTGGTATCCAATTTGATATTATGTGTATTATAAAAACTAAAAATTTAAAGTATGATTTTATTTAGAAATGATCCATGGATCAAATTTGTTGATGAGTTTTTCGACTCTAAAACTGAGACCACTCAACAAAGTGGTGTTGTTAACGTACAAAGACAGGAAAATGAGGAAAGGTATGAATTACAGTTTCTTGTGCCGGGTCTCAATAAAAAGGACATTAACATTGTCGTAGAAGAAGACTTTCTAAAGGTTAAATATAATAAACCTGAAGACTCTTCATCTTATATGGGTACCTTTGAAAGAACTTACAGTTTACCCGAAGATGTCGATGATAAAAAAATTGACGCTAAGGTTAAAGATGGGATATTATATATAAATTTCCCTAAGACTAAGAAAAAAAGTAAACAAAGAACCATTTCAGTTTTATAAATTAGACCCCCAATTAGGGGGTTTAATTTTTTATAGATATTTATATGATACATCGGACTAACTTGACTTTGTCTGTATAAATTGTTATATTAAAGTAAAATAGAATATTATGGCAATTACATCAGAAAAAATCAATGGAAAAGAGATTCTTGTAGAGATAGAGTCATCCAATCTAAAGTCCGCATCTTACAATACGGAAGATGAAACGTTGAAGGTCACTTTTAAAAGTGGTATTGTTTATGAGTATTATAAAGTTCCGTGGGATAAGTTTACTAAACTTAGGATGGCGGAATCGCAAGGTAGGTTTTTTAATTTAAACATTGGAAGATCTTATGAGTACAAGAAACTGTAATGAAGAACAATCAAATTGTTGATGAGTTAATTGAGGAAATAGGTAACAATCAGGAGATAGTAAAATCTTTTGAAGTAAGGGATTCATTATCCACCGACATTTTTGAAGGTAAGGATGGTGAATTTTTTATGCATAAGGAAATAAGAGAAAAACTTATGGATGTTACAGAGAAATTCATGGACTATTTGGACATTGAATTTTTTATACATGATGTGATTTTAACAGGGTCACTCGCAAATTATAATTGGTCAAAGTATTCGGATGTAGACTTACATATATTGGTGGATTACAATGAAACAGATTATAATTTAGAATTACTAAAAGGGTTTTTTAATAGTAAGAGAAGTCTTTGGAATAAACAACACGAAATTTTAGTTAAAGGTTTTGATTGTGAAATTTACGTTCAAGACGTAAATGAACCTCATCATGCCTCAGGTATCTATTCCGTATTAAATAATGAGTGGTTAGTAACTCCCATTAAAACAATAGAGTCCATTGATAAAAGTATGATCTTAAAAAAATCGGAAGATTTTGAAGATAAGATTGATGAAATATCAGAAAGATTCGATAAAGGAGAGGATGTATTAGAAGATATAAAACTCCTAAAAGTTAAACTGAAAAAGTTTAGACAAAGTGGTTTAGATGATGGTGGGGAGTTCTCTTATGAGAATTTGGCATTCAAATTATTACGAAGAAATGGGTATATAGGTAAGTTGTTAGATATCCAAACTAAAACCACAGATAAGAAATTATCTATAGAACAATAGAGATCAATATATTTTTCTCGATATTGTTGTATTTATAGTATAAGAATAAGTTATAAATAATTATTTAAATATGTCAGATCTTAGACCATTGGGTAGTGAAAAATTACCTGTAGACGAAAAATTAAAAAGGATTATGGAGATTGCCAATTATGGTATGAACACAAAATCCACTATCAATGAAGGACAATCAACTAAATCTGTTGAGTTCATTAAGGAATCATCTAACGGTGTTTACGGTATCGTAAAAGAGAAAGAAGGTTATTTCGTAAAGAAAGGACTTACAGAAGGTTCATTAGATTACATTGGTGGGATATTCATGAAGAATAAAAATAAATTCAGATCATATTCTGAGGCACTTAGAAGGTTAGAATTGATCAGTGGACAAGAATCACTTAACGAGGCTAAGAAGTACGTATTAAAAACTAAAGACTCGGCACCTGTGGCTGATGCACCCGTAGAGGATGTACCCGCAGAACCTGTGGCTGATGCACCTGTAGATGATGCACCAATAGATGACTTACCACCAGTAGATTCAGGTATGGAAGATGAAATACCATCTGACGAACCTGCAATAGAACCTGAAGGTGAGGAAGAAGGTAAAAGATCGGATTACATGGCGGAGATTCAAAAATTTTCAGGTAAATTAGGTCAATCTCTAAGAGACGTTAAAGAAAAAATGGAGAGCGATGATATCAAGTATGTTATCAACATGGTTCTTTCCGCAGTTAATCTCGACGCATTAGATGAAGAAGACAAAGAAGAGATAGCTGAGAGGTTTGAAAATAAAGACGATTTTTCTGATGAGGAAGGAATGGATGACATTCCATCTGAAGATTCAATGGATGATGAAGTCACTGACGAACCATCTGATGAAGAGTTAGACGAAATAATGGACAAATTAGAAAGTTTTATTGATACCGACGCTATTGTTGATGAAGATGAAATACCTGAAGGTGATTTACCTGAATCAGAGAAAGTAGAAGAAAAAAGAATAGAAGACATTGCAGATTTAAGTGTAAGACACGAAGAGGTATCTGAAATGGAAGAAGACGTAGAACTTGACTTAGATGAACTCAAAAAGGAAATCAACAAAAACGTTGACGATACTTTGAGTAAATATTTCAAGTAATATGAGACTTATCTATATCAATGAAATAGGTTCTGACTATAAAGGTCAGAAACAATACGAATTTATTTTTAGTGACCAACTTGAATTTGATATAGAGGAGTGGTACCATATACCTGCATCTACGAGTATAGAACCATTATCCCCACATTTAGAATATATTAGTTTAGTTGGTGTACTTAAAAATAGTGACATTGATTTAGAACTAATACAAAAATCTGATTACTTTGGTGTAATTGATGCCGTTGACGGTGTTGTTTCATTAGGGTGGGAAAAATTCGATTATGAGAGTGAGTTCGAAAGACTTACATTTTCATTTGGTGATAAAATAGATAAGGTTAATAAAAAAATAGAATCAAGAGGTTTCACTCTAATAAAAGAAGAATTAAAGTATAATACGGGAATATGAAAAGAAACGTAATAGTAACAAAACTTTTAAATGAGGGGTTCACCGAGAAGTTCCTTTCTAAACTAACAGATAAACAAATAACTGAATTATCAAGTAGAGTATTGTCTGAGGAAACCTTAAATATACCTAAAGACGATCAACAAGGTGTGGAAGATGCAAAAAGAAAAGGTGAAAAATTTGTTACCTATGAAGAAGATAATGGAGAATCCACATCACTTAATTTAGATATGTTGGTTAAGAAAATTGCATTATCTAGTAAATATGACGATGTTGTTGATGAAATGACACCCGAAGATTATAGTGATGAGTTTGAATTTGGGAATAATTTCATAACTAATTTATTGGATGACTATGTTGACCACGAACAGTATGATGATTTATATGATCTTTTCAAAGATGAATATGGTGATATCATATTAAGTATGTACGGTAGTGACGAAGAATTAGATGACGATGAGGATGAATTAGATGACGATGAGGATGAATTAGATGAGAAACAAAGTATTGAGGAATGGGTAGAAGGTGTGGTTAAAGAAAACTATCATACAGAGGTTACAACTAAAAAGGAGATATATGAGATGATTGGTGCACTTTCAGACTCACCTGACGCATTAGTCGCGGCTCAAAATTATTTTAGTGTGGACGAACAATCACCTGAACCATCTAAACCAGATACTGATGCACCTGTAAGAGAAAAACCAAGTACGAGACCAGGTAAACCAAAAAGAGAAAATCCTTTTGAACCAAAACATAAACCAAAACCTAAAGCTGAGTTACCAAAACAACTAAGTTTTGATTCTATAGGTCTTAATTTAAAAATGGCAGCAGAATGATTAGTAAAAAAGAATTATTAGAAACTATAAAAGGTTTAAAAGAAATGCCGGTAGACTACGGAGATAACCCTGAAAGAATGACACCTGACGTGGAAGATAAATTAGCGTCAAGAGAAACACCTTATAAAGATAATCCTTCGTTTCCTGAAGAATCACCAGAAGGTGTTGCATCTAACTTTGAAGAACTATTAGCATCCAAGAGATTTAAGGATGTTGTCGCAAAAGTAAAAAGATATACAGGTGAAGAAGGTAATATAACGGATCAGAATGTACTAACTCAATTAATGAGTACTATGAAACGAACATTGATGAGTGTTTTACGATTTGAACAAGACAATAAAGAATATTTAGAGAACTTAGCGGTAGAACTTGTTAAGAAAGAAATGTCACTACCTGAAGACACACTACAATTCGATGCGAAATTAGTTGGTATAGGTGGTATAGATTCAGAAGGTTTTTCTAAGGAATCAGAAGATCCAAGTGAAGAAGAAGTAGAACAACAATTTGGTGTAAAACCTGAAGAGGCTGAAGATGGTTTAGAAGACTTTATGGATGCAATGGAGAAATTTGATCAAGAAACCGCGAAAAGAAGATTTATAAATGCATTAATCCAAGGAGCATCCAAGAAAGGTCACTATATGTTTGAATTGGTAGCTGACGAATTAACTCAAAGAGACCCAAACATCGTAAACCAATATGGTGTTTTAATGTCGGTCAACGATTTACTTTATTGGGTACTACCTGATGAAATGATGGAAATGGGTATGGGTGATGGACAACAAGCCGGAAAAGAAGAAATAGATACAGAAACAGATCCTCCTACAATTATCGCAAGAGCGGTATTTTTCCCTGCATTGATTCACGAAGTAATAAAAGGGGTGATGGAAATTATGGGTACACAAGGTTTACCTGACGATCCAAGATCTGCAGAGATGGTGATGAATAAAACTGACACTTTACCTTCAGAAATTTGGGATTTAAGATTAGGACCAATTATTTGGGAGAAATTTAGATCTTCATATCCTGATAGGTTAAATCAAGAAGATATGACACACATCCAAAATTATCTTTTCTCAAGATTTTCTCAATTAGACGCTGAAGAATTTTTCAGAGTTGCTAAAGAGATAATGAGAGGTTCGGCGATGGGTAAAAGTATTTTAGGTAACATGGTAGATCAGATTATTCAAGATTTACAAAATGAAGATTACGAAGAGGACCAATATAATAGAGAAAAAGATGATGACGATGACGATGGTCTCGGAGGATTCTTAGGGTCATTAGGGATTACATTTTCCCCTGAAGACGACAATTAAATAACACAGATTATAAGAAAGTGGTCAATAGACCACTTTTTTTGTATTTATAGGATATGGATAAACATAAACTCATACAGTTAAAAGAATATGCGAAGATCATGAAAGATACTCCGTATGCCCTTAAAACTTATTTAACTACGTACGACAACACAAAAAAGAAATACGTACCATTGGAGTTATTCCCTGACCAAATTGAACTAATAAACGACTACGACAATTATAATGAAAATATAACTCGTAAGTATAGACAGGCAGGTGTATCCACAGTAACTGCTGCTTGGTTATCTAAAAGGATTCAAATGTCAAAACCAGATGAACCTGAGAGAATTCTAATTATTGCCAACAAAAGAGATACTGCAATCGAAATGGCGAACAAGGTTAGAGGTTTCTTAGATCAGTGGCCAGAGTGGATTAATGTTGGTTTTTCGGCAGACAAGAATTCAGAAAGTAGATATAGAATGAATAATGGGTGTGAGGTTAAGGCGGTTGCAACTTCTGCGGATGCACTACGTGGTTACACACCAACAGTACTAGTTTTTGATGAGGCAGCATATATTGAGGCGGGAGAAGATTTTTGGGCGGCGTGTATGGCATCCTTATCCACGGGTGGTAAGGTAATTCTTATCTCTACACCTAACGGACATGACCCAATTTATTATGGAGTATATGATCAGGCGTTAAGAGGTATGAATGACTTTAAAATAACCGATTTAAGGTGGTTTAAAGATCCGAGATATGCAAGTGATTTAAAATGGATTAAAGTGGATGATATTATTCATTATATGTTAAATAGAGAACAATATAATGATGATGAGATAATTTTAGAACAGGGTTGGGAAGGATATGAAGAATTACTCGAACAAGGATACAAACCGTACTCTCATTGGTTTGAGAATATGGCAAAAAAATTCAAGTATGACAAAAGAAAAATCGCACAAGAATTGGAGTGCGACTTCCTCGGTTCTGGTGATGGTGTTATCCCAAGTACAATACAAGACAGAATAAGAAAGACCATGATAAAAGACCCCATGGAAAAATACATGCAGGGTACCTTTTGGTTATGGAAAGAACCTGTTGAGGGTCATAGATATATAATGGGTGTCGACGTATCTCGAGGAGATAGTGCCGATTCATCATCTATATGTGTTATTGACTTTGATGAAAACGAACAAGTTGCAGAATACGTTGGTATGATACCACCCGATGATTTAGCATCCATTGTCTATAAATGGGGTACATTATATAAGGCGTTCGTAGCGACGGATATTACGGGAGGTATGGGTATTGCAACATCTCGTAAACTACAAGAAATGGGTTATAAGGACCAATATATTGATGGGGTTAATTCTAATAATATTTGGCAATACAACAAAAAGGCACAAGAAAAGATACCGGGTATAAACTTTAATAATAAACGAACACAGATCGTTGCAACCTTTGAGGAGAAACTTAGACATGGATTTATGGTTAGATCCTCAAGACTGTTAAATGAATTAAATACGTTTGTTTATATTAATGGTAGACCTAACCATATGAAAGGGTCTCATGATGATGCAATTATGGCGATGGCAATTGCCATGTACGTGGGTGACATATGTTTTACACAATTAAAAAGAAGTGATAGTGCTAATAAGGCAATGTTAGATTCTTGGTTATTAACAGAGAGGACATACGAAACTAAAAAATCATTTTATTCTCACGGTACTGCATTTGATGCGGTGGGTGGAATGACCACAGATGGACAACCTTATAACCCATCTAACCAAAATGTTAGTAAAGATCAGTACATGGAACATAGTTGGTTATTTAGTAAAAGAGGATATAGATAATTAAACAGGTTTATAAAGTGAAAAAAAATACGTATATTATAAAGACTAATATTTATTAATATGGCAAAACAAAATATGACGGTGTATCAAAGGTTAACAAAGGTTTTCGGTTTTACGGCTGACCAACCTTCTACACCACCACAATACAAGTTTGATAGGGATACTCTGTTAAAAACAGATAGTAAGGAAGATTATGAAAAATCACTTCTTCAACAACAACAATCTCAATATATTGCGGATAAGTGGTCTAAATTAGATCAATCGTTATATAATCAATCAGTTTACTATGAACCTAACAGATTGGCGGCATATTACGATTATGAATCTATGGAATTTACCCCTGAGATATCCGCAGCATTGGATATATATTCAGAAGAATCAACGACACTTTCTGAAAAGGGAGACATACTTACAATTTATTCAGAATCAAAAAGAGTTAAAAACATACTTACAGATCTTTTTGAGAACATCTTAGATGTGAACACTAACTTACAAATGTGGTGTAGAGGATTAGGTAAGTACGGAGATAACTTCGTTTATTTAAAAATAGATCCTGAAAGAGGGGTTGTAGGTTGTCAACAATTACCTAACATTGAAATCGAGAGACACGAAGGTGCGGCATCCAACGTTCATAAGGCGGAACCGTCATCAAACGTCACAATGCCAAGTAGAGAGTTAAGATTTGCGTGGAAGAACAAAGACATGGAATTCCAAGCATGGGAGGTTGCTCATTTTAGATTACTAGGTGATGATAGAAAACTACCTTACGGTACGTCCATGTTAGATAAAGTAAGACGTATATGGAAACAATTATTACTTGCGGAAGATGCAATGTTAATTTATAGAACATCAAGGGCACCTGAAAGAAGAGTATTTAAAGTCTTTGTTGGTAATATGGATGATAAAGATATTGAGGCGTATGTACAACGTGTGGCGAACAAATTTAAACGAGATCAAGTAGTAGATCCTCAGAATGGTCAGGTTGATATGAGATACAATCAAATGGCTGTGGATCAAGATTACTTTATTCCCGTTAGAGATCCAGGTCAAACATCACCTATTGAGACATTACCAGGGGCACAAAACTTAGGTGAAATTGCGGATATAGAATATATCCAAAAGAAAATGTTGGCGGCACTTAGAATACCTAAGGCGTTTTTAGGTTTTGAAGAGATTGTTGGTGATGGGAAAACTTTAGCGTTAATGGATATTCGTTTTGCAAGAACTATTAACAGGATACAGAAATCACTAATACAAGAATTAAATAAAATTGCGTTAGTACACTTATACTTATTAGGT